>ENA-OWOZ01000286-OWOZ01000286.1-bioreactor-metagenome-genome-assembly--contig:-NODE-286-length-69944-cov-5.581762_pt1 | contig 69944 bp, 71 predicted proteins | sample MGYA00238140_ERZ651804 | MGnify/ENA primary metagenome ERZ651804 (study PRJEB26910, sample SAMN07631232) | bioreactor metagenome | isolation source: Switchgrass digestor | place: USA: Dartmouth...
TGAGTTTCCCGGGTTTAAAATATACTCAGGTTTTGATGACAACTTTGCTCATAATGTTTTATCGGGCGGGGACGGCTGTATTGCCGGGTTGTCGAATGTGTTTCCCGGACTGTGCAGCAGCTGGGTTGAAGCTGTTGAAAAAAATGGCATGGAGAAAGTGTCGGAGATACAGAAGACCGTAGATATACTGATGGGTATTTACAGTGTAGGTAAACCCTTTGTGCCGTATATCAAGAAAGCTATGAACATTATAGGTCTGCCCGTGAAAGAATACTGTACGCCTCCAATGCCGAAGGTTACAGACAGTGAAGCAGAACAAATAAGAAATATACTGGAAAAGGCCGGTATGTTGAATTGAAACGCAGAATGAAGGGTGATTGAATGTTTGAAATGAAGGAAATAAAGACCGGGAATAAAAATGAATTATATAAACAGATAAACGGTTATCTTACTGCATTGATAAGCGAAGAACCAGACTGGCTTGCAGGCATATCAAACGCCTGTGCCCTTTTGAACCAGGCCCTTCCGGACATAAACTGGGCGGGTTTTTACCTGTATAAAAATAATGAACTGGTCCTGGGGCCTTTCCAGGGTAAACCGGCATGCGTCAGGATACCCATCGGCAAAGGCGTGTGCGGAACAGCTGCTGCAAAAAGGGAGGTCCAGGTAGTGGAGGATGTGGAGCTGTTCCCGGGGCATATCGCATGCGATAGTGCATCAAGGTCTGAAATAGTGGTACCAATAATAAAAAATGAAAGGCTTATAGGTGTCCTTGATATAGACAGTCCTGTAAAATCCCGCTTTGATGAACTGGATGCTAAAGGGCTGTCGGATTTTACGGGTATATTGAACAGGTACCTCGATTGGCCTGAGTTTTTCGTGTAAAGGATCAGTATCCGTTTTTTGAAGCCCTGATCCAAAGGAGTTTAACCATACCCCAGCCTATCAGGGCGTAAATTGCCATTGCAACTATTGTTGCAGGGTCGAATACCGATCTTGCTGCAAGGCCTCTTGTTGATACCGGGTTGAAAATACCCGAAAAAGGAGCAATAAATATACCCGTTATCGCGTATAAAAAGGCTGTGAAACCGCTTCTTGGATTGGCACCGAGCAGCATGAACAGGAATCTCAGTCCAAGAAGGGTTTCTATCAGTCCAAGTACATAGTAAATTATGTTTTTCGCCCTGACAAACCATACCGGTGTGTCATGATCAATAACCGCATCACCGGAACTATGCCTTGTAATATGAATTACATTGTCTGTTCTTTCATGTAAGGATTCTTTTTCCTGGGCCATAAGCACTTCTCCTGTTTACGACAGTCTGTTTGTTATTTAGTATTATCGAAAAAAAGTTTTATATTCATGCATTTATCTCGGGTTGCAGTGATGAGTTCCGCACAATAAGGCAGGGCATACATATAATATTATGTAATTTACTTTTAGGAGGTTTATGATGCGGGATTATTATCGAATGCCGTTATATACGCCCGGGTATGGATACAACAGTATGCATGTGCCATACAGGGCGGGAATGCAGTATCAGACTGTTCAGCAGCCTATACCGGCTCAACAGCAGCCACGGAGGGTTATCCGAGGGTTTGCGCCATATACTTACCCTCTGAATTACAGGGATGCCTTGGAGTTAATTCGTGACGCTGTTAGAGGTGAAGCGGAAGACAGGGCGTTTTATGAATATCTTATTGAAAATGCACCGGATGAAAAGGCAAAGGAAATTATCAGGGGAATACGTGATGATGAAATCAATCACTTTTTTCTGTTCGGCCAGGTATACTATGTACTGACAGGTCAGACAATTCCGGCACAGGATGAAGAAGAATTTGAAAAACCTGATTCGTACTGCGCAGGATTGGCAAGTGCCATAACTGGAGAGCAGGAAGCAGTCAAAAGATACAGGCGAATTCTTTATGCACTTTCAGACAGAGTATTGATTAATGTATTAACTGATATAATAACCGATGAGATAAGACATGGAATTCTGTATAATTATTTATATTCAAGGGCCAAATGCGAGGTATAAAGAATTTTTTGGCGAATGCAAGTTACTGTTCAGCAACTTGCATCTTTTTTATTTTTATGCCGATTAAAATATAATTTGGTATCAATGATCGGTTTTATGTCAAACACATATATAAGTAAAATGTTTGGATAACCATATCCGTGTCAAAAAATGATGCCATGTATAATAATGAAGTCTATGCAATAATAAATTTCATAAAACTATTGACATTGCATATATATCTGTATACAATAATTCAATAATATCAGCCTGCAAAGTATCATATTACAGGCAACCGGCAGTGAACAGCATCAGTTTCATGCTGCATGTTCAGAATGAGGACAGGTTGTAAGGAGGATTAGGGATGAACTTTGGAATTACAAAAGACCAGCTGGAGCAATACTATGAAAGATCATCGCAGATTATTGACAAGGACAGTTATTACAGTCCTGATTTATATACAAAATATAATGTAAAAAGGGGCCTTAGAAACGAAGACGGAACCGGTGTGGTGGTTGGGCTTACTGAAATTGGTGATGTTCATGCTTACACCTTTGAAAACGGAGTGAAAATTCCCCAGGAAGGAAGGCTTATATACAGGGGTATTGACGTATATGAGCTTGTGGATGCCTGCATGAAGGAAGACCGGTTTGGCTTTGAGGAATGCGCATACCTTCTGTTGTTTGGCGAACTGCCGAACCAGGAACAGTATGATGAATTTAAAAAGGTGCTTTCCTATCACAGGTGTCTGCCCGACGGTTTTGTACGCGATATTATAATGAAGGCGCCGAGCGTGAATATTATGAATAAGCTCGCAAGTACAATTCTTGTAGCTTATTCCTATGACCCGAACCCCGAGGATACAAGCGTAAAGAACCTCTTCAGGCAAAGTATGGAAATTATTGCCCGGATGCCTCTCTTAGCTGCATATGCATACCAGGCCAAATCACACTACCATAACGGCAACAGCCTTTTCATACATATGCCTAATCCTGAATTGTCAACCGCTGAAAACATGCTGCGCTTAAGCAGGCCTGATTGTTCATATACGCATCTTGAAGCATCCACTCTTGATATAGCGCTGATACTGCATGCTGAGCATGGCGGAGGCAATAATTCTACATTTACAAGCCATGTTGTTGCTTCTACCGGCACCGATATTTACTCATGCATTGCCGCAGCTCTGGGTTCCCTGAAAGGCCCGAAGCACGGCGGTGCGAATCTCAAGGTTATGGAAATGATGAATGAAATAAAACGCGAGGTCAAAAACTGGGACAGCGATTCACAGATAAGCGATTATCTTGCTAAAATACTGAAAAAAGGTGCTTATGACCAGAGCGGACTTATTTATGGTATCGGTCACGCTGTATATACATTGTCTGATCCAAGATGCGTGCTGTTGAAGAAAAAGGCCAGGGAGCTGGCAGAAGCGAAGGATCGCCTTGAAGAGTATGCACTGTATGAAAAAGTTGAAAAACTTGCCCCGGTCGTCTTTAACGAAGTGAAAAAGACAAACAAGCATATGTGCGCCAATGTGGACTTCTATTCGGGTTTTGTATATGATATGCTCAACATACCTACAGATTTGTACACACCGATTTTCGCCGTGGCGAGGGTTGTGGGACTGTGTGCCCATATAATTGAGGAACGGATAAACGGGGGCAGAATAATACGGCCGGCTTACCAGTATGTAAGGGAAAGGTCGAAGTATGTCCCGTTACATATGCGGAAATAATGATTTGCTTTAAACGGCAGCTGGAATTAAATTATAAGAAAGCAGGCAATGGCCTGCTTTTTTAGTTTTTATTGTCACCGAATCCATAAAACGAAATATTGCTTTACCCTTGATTTATGGTAAAATAAGTTTGTTATACTGTTGAGAATGTCAGTGTTCCGGAATGATTCAACATTCCGGGTGTTTTCTGAAAAAGAATTTTCGGGGTGGACGGCTTGTTTTTAAAAAGTATTGAACTACAGGGGTTTAAATCCTTTGCAGATAAAATAACCCTTAACTTCAACAAGGGGATAACAGCGGTAGTGGGACCCAACGGCAGCGGAAAAAGCAATATATCGGACGCGGTGCGCTGGGTTCTTGGTGAGCAAAGCGTAAAATCCCTTCGCGGCAGTAAAATGGAAGATGTAATTTTTGCAGGCACGCAGCACCGCAAGCCTGTAGGGTTTGCGCAGGTGTCACTGCTGATAGACAATTCAGACAGGGCATTGCCAATCGATTTTACCGAGGTTACAATAACAAGGCGGGTATACCGCTCCGGAGAGAGCGAGTATTTTATCAATAAAACCCCATGCCGTCTTAAAGACATAAACGAGCTTTTCCTGAACACGGGTGTCGGAAAGGAAGGATACTCGGTTATCGGGCAGGGCAGAATAGACGAAATTCTCAGTACCCGTCCGGAAGACAGGCGTGCTGTTTTTGAAGAAGCAGCAGGCATTATGAAATACAAGGTAAGAAAAAAGGAAGCAGAGCGAAAACTTGAAAGTACAAGGCAGAACCTGCTCAGAATCGAGGATATAATCCTTGAACTTGAATCTCAGCTCGAACCATTAAGGGAACAGGCTGAAAAGGCCAGAAGATTTATAGAACTGAGCAGTGAACTGAAGGAAATTGAGGTTGCTCTTTACCTGGACAGTATTGAAAAGAGCAGGGACAGGATTGAGGAAATAGAAAAACAGATTACCCGGGTTGAGAACGACATACGGGAAGAAAAAGCCCGAATGGAAGAAAAAATGCAGGAGAACCGGGGAAAAACCGAAAGACTCGACAGGCTGAAAAAGCGCATGGAGTCTCTCCGCGAAGAGATTATTGAGCTGGACAGGAATATAGATCAGCTTGATAACAAGATAAAAATTGATGAAGAAAAGATAAGCCATATAGAATCAAGTAATGCAGCTTCCAGCCAGGATATAGATGAGCTGAGGGAAAGAATAAGGATGCTGGAGGCCGATATTGAAAAAAGGAACAACAGGCTCTCGGTCCTGGATAAGGACAGGGCGAAGTACACGGAACTGCTTTACGGGGCAGAGGAAAAACTTTCTGAAATAATGTCGCGTCTTGATGAGAGCGAAAAAAGCATAGAGCTCATGAAACAGGAGGTTATGGACAAGCTGGATGCCTTGTCCGAATGCCGTACCAGGCATAACAGCCTTAAAAATGAGAAGGAGTCTTTCATAGCAAGGCTGAAGAAATTAGACACAGAGATAAACAGGATTATACTTGACCGGGATCATGAGAAGATGCAGCTTGAACAGGCTGAAAACGAGCTGCGCAGTCAAAAGGCCACGCTTGACGCAAAAAAGGAAGAAATAGACAGCGGTAAATCTGCACTTCAGAACTTGAAGGAAGAGCTGAATATGCTTCGCAAAGATCAAAACCGTTGTCTTTCCGAGCTTCAGGCCGTAAAATCCCGCAGCAAGGTATTAAAGGATATGGAAAACAGCCTTGAGGGATACAATCAAAGCGTAAAAGCCATCCTTAGAGCCTGCCGTGAAAAGAAGGGGTTCGGGAAAGGCATTTACGGGGCATTGGCACAGCTTATTAACGTGCGCGAAAATTTTGAAACCGCGATAGAAGTATCCCTTGGCCAGGCTCTTCAGAACATAGTCACCGAAGACGAATACACTGCAAAAAATGCAATAGAATATCTTAAGAAGAACCGCCTCGGCCGTGCTACGTTCCTGCCGGTTACCTCTGTAAAACCGCGGAGCCTGGATTCTGAAACCCTGGCAGGGCTTGAAAGGGAAAAAGGTTATCTGGGGCTTGCCTCCGACATGGTATACTGCGAACAGGGTTTCCGGGACATTATTCTCAATCTTCTGGGAAGGACTGTTGTAGTTGATAATATTGATAACGGCATTGGAATATCGAGGAAGTTCAAATACAGTTTCAGGGTAGTTACTGTTGACGGGGAAGTTTTGAATCCCGGCGGATCCATGACCGGCGGAAGCCAGCCGTCAAAATCAGCAAGCCTTTTGTCAAGAAACAGGATAATCAGGGAACTGGATGAAAAAATTAATACTTTGAACGACAAGTTCGATGAACTTGAAAAGGCATGCTCTGAAAAAGCTGATTCTATCAGCAGAACAGAGGAAAAGCTGAATATTCTCCAGAAAGAGCATCATGACCTGGAACTTGTGGTATTACGCGAAGAACAAAGGGTTCTTTCAATACGGGATTCGATAGAAGAACTGAAAAACAGGCAGGATATGCTTTTACTGGAAAAGAACGAGCTTTCGGGCAGCATTGAATCGATAGACAGGGAAATCCTTTTTGAAAACGAACGTATAACCGAGATAGAGCAAAGAATAGCCGCTTTGAAGTCAAATATCGAGGAAAACCAGTTGAAGAGCAAAGAGGAACAGGCTGCAAGAGACGCTGTTCACCAGGACATTAACGATTACAAGGTATCGGTGAACTCCATACTCGAGAGCATGGATCAGACACGAGAAAGCATCAGGAAACTGAATGAGGAGAAAAGCCTTGTTGAAAACAGTATAAACAAAAGGCTTCAGGAACAGGTTAAAAACAGGGACCGCCTGGAAGGCCTGCAGTCTGAAATTGCGAGCTTAAAGGAGAAAATAAAGGAGCAGAACGAAATCAAGATAGGAAAGAATCTTCAGCTTGAAAGCCTGCAGTCTGAAATTTCAGCCCTGGAAGAGGAAGTTTCGGGAATGGTTGAAGTGGTCTCAACATATAACGAAACCATCCAGGCGCTGCAGGAGCAATACAACAGGCTTGAAGTCAGAAAAACAAAGATTGAAACAGAGCTTGAGGCAATACAGAACCGGCTGTGGGATGAGTATGAACTGACCTATGGGACGGCTTTGGAATATAAAAAAGAAATTTCCGGTCTCAGGCAGACCCAGGCGAGGATTAATGAACTGAAGGCTGAAATACGCGAAATGGGGCCTGTTAATGTTTCTGCAATAGAAGATTACAGCAAGACCAGGGAGAGACACGCGTTTCTTGTAAAACAGAGAGACGACCTTGTTGAATCGGAGGAGAAACTGAACCGTATAATCCGAGAAATGCTGTCAATAATGAAAAAGCAGTTTATGGAGGAGTTCCAGCGAATAAACCGGAATTTCAACGAGGTATTCAGGGAACTGTTCGACGGGGGAAGAGCGGAAGTAGTGCTTGAAGATCCTGAAGATGTCCTTGAATGCGGCATTGAAATAATAGCCCAGCCTCCGGGGAAAAAACTGCAGAATATGCTGCTGCTTTCTGGCGGGGAAAGGGCAATGACGGCAATAGTGCTGCTTTTTGCAATACTGAAACTTCGTCCTGCCCCATTCTGCATTCTTGATGAGATAGAAGCAGCGCTCGATGATGCCAATGTATACAAGTTTGCCGATTATATCAAGAAATTCACCGATACAACGCAGTTTATAGTAATAACCCACAGGAAGGGAACAATGGAATGCTCGGATGCATTGTACGGAGTTACAATGCAGGAATACGGCGTGTCATCGGTAGTGTCGCTGAAACTCAGCGATGTAGAAAAGGCTGTATAGATGTTTTGAAGTGTATAATAATTTGGATATAAAAAGCTGAATGCTGTAAGCAACATTAAATATAAGCAAAGGAGTTAGGGCATTATGAGCTTTTTCGAAAAACTAAAGAACGGTCTGAAAAAAACAAGGGAGAGCATTACCCAGCGCGTTGATCAGCTTCTTGTTTCCCTGGGGAAGATAGATGAGGAACTGTTTGAAGAACTTGAGGAGATCCTGATAACTTCGGACGTAGGTGTTGACACTACATTAAAAATAATAGACAGCCTGAGGCAAAGGGTCAGGGCTGAAAAGGTGACCGATCCCAGGGAGGTTAAAAACCTGCTGAAGGAAGAGATTTCAAAAATACTTGAATCGGGCGATTCTGCCCTCAAACTTGAGACAAAACCTTCGGTAATTGTGGTGGTCGGTGTAAACGGTGTTGGAAAGACAACATCCATAGGGAAAATATGCAACATGCTGAAAATGCAGGGCAAAAAAGTCCTGATGGCAGCAGGCGATACTTTCAGGGCGGCTGCAATAGACCAGCTTGAAATATGGGCAAAACGGGCAGATGTCGATATTATCAAGCATTCGGAAGGCGCAGACCCGTCAGCGGTTATTTTCGATGCCATTCAGGCAGCCAAGGCAAGGGGCGTTGACGTGGTTGTATGTGATACAGCGGGGCGGCTGCACACGAAGAAAAACCTGATGGAAGAGCTTAAGAAAGTTTTCCGGATAATAAACAGGGAGCTTCCCGATGCAGATGTTGAAACTCTTCTTGTTCTTGATGCGACTACAGGCCAAAATGCCGTTTCCCAGGCACGGAATTTCACCGAGGCTACAGGCGTAACGGGCCTTGTTCTTACAAAACTTGACGGTACCGCAAAGGGCGGTATCATTGTGTCAATTAAGTCCGAGCTTGATATACCGGTTAAATTCATCGGTGTGGGCGAAAAAATAGATGATCTGCAGCCTTTTAATCCAAGGGATTTTGCAGATGCACTGTTCAGTTAACCGCCTGATTCGTCTTTTTATGTGTGGATATAGTGCAATGCAGGGAAACTTCTTTTTATAAGCATTTTTACGGGTTTCGGCCTGCCGGGCTGATACTTGCCAGCCCTTGCAAACGCAGCGACTGTTTCCGGGCATTGCACGATAGCATTGTAATCAATGCACCGAAACAAGAAAGCATAACGATAACTGCTTGACATTTAAAAAATAATTATATAGAATAGATAAAATTTAAACAGAAACCAGGCTGTTATAAATGAGCGTTATTGTATGAAATAGCATGAAAAGGAGGAATTGGGATGGCAATTATATACCCTGAGGTATCAAGAACTTTCAGCGAATTTTTGCTGCTGCCGAATTTAACAACCAAAGACTGCGCCCCCGTAAACATCGACCTTACAACACCACTGGTCAAACACTCAAAGGATAAGGAGCCTGCACTAAAACTGAACATACCGATTGTCAGTGCGATAATGCAGTCGGTGTCGAACGATACGCTTGCCATTGCTTTGGCAAGATGCGGCGGCCTTTCGTTTATATATGCTTCACAGACAATCGAAAACCAGGCTGAAATGGTCAGAAAGGTAAAAAAACACAAGTCGGGTTTTGTTGTCAGTGATTCAAACGTATCAGTCAATCAAACGCTCAGAGACGTACTTGCAATAAAGGAAAGAACAGGCCACTCAACAATTGCGGTAACCGATGACGGAACTGCAAACGGGAAACTCTTAGGTATCATTACAAGCAGGGATTACCGCTTGAGCCGCGATCCGCTGGATAAAAAAGTGGAAGATTTCATGACGCCCTTCAAGGATCTTATTGTAGGGAAACTTGGAATTACCCTCAGCGAAGCCAACGATATAATCTGGGAACATAAACTGAACAGCCTTCCTATAATAGATGATGAACAAAGGCTGCACTACCTTGTTTTCAGAAAAGACTATGACGATCATAAAGCCAATCCCGAACAGCTGCTTGACTCGAAAAAAAGGCTCATGGTGGGCGCGGGTATAAATACCTGGGACTACAAGGAAAGAGTCCCGGAACTGATAAATGCCGAAGCAGACATACTCTGCGTGGATTCATCCGATGGATTCACCGAGTACCAGAGAGATACACTCCGTTATATAAAGAAAAACTTCCCGCACATAAAAGTCGGAGGCGGAAACGTTGTAGACAGGGAAGGTTTTATGTACCTTGTTGAATCGGGTGCTGACTTCGTAAAGGTTGGTATCGGCGGAGGTTCTATTTGTATTACGAGGGAACAGAAAGGTATAGGCCGCGGGCAGGCAAGCGCCGTTATTGAAGTGGCAAAAGCGCGTGACGAGTACTTTGAAAAAACCGGCGTTTATATTCCGATTTGCTCTGATGGCGGTATTGTTCACGATTATCATATAGTACTGGCTTTGGCAATGGGCGCTGATTTTGTTATGATGGGCCGGTATTTTGCAAGGTTTGATGAAAGCCCGAATAAAAAGGTAAAACGCGGAAACAGCTATGTAAAGGAATACTGGGGCGAAGGCTCAAACAGGGCAAGGAACTGGCAGAGATATGATTTGGGTGAAAGCACAAACCTCAAGTTTGAGGAGGGAGTGGACAGTTATGTGCCATACGCCGGAAAACTGAAGGATAACCTTGACATAACTCTTTCGAAGATACGCTCTACAATGTCAAGCTGCGGCGCAAAATCTATAAGAGAACTGCAGAAAACAGCTCGCCTCACAATTGTTTCGTCCACAAGCCTCATAGAAGGCGGAGCGCATGACGTAATTCTGAAGGAAAGCGAGTATTAATATCAGTAAGGTATAATAAATAATACAAAAGGGTTGTCCGAACTGGTGTTATATAATAAGGACAACTCTGCATTCATCCAAAAAGATGGCTGTTATCTTTTCAGGATAGCAGCCGTTTATTATTTTATTACGCGATAAATACGTTTCAGTTCCGGCCACGAAGGGCAAAATTAAGGGCAATGCAAATCCTTGCACCCTAAACAGACGGCATTATCCGGATATTTTGCGTAAGGTTCATTTTTTTACGGAAATTAACCGGAAACTGATGAAAACCAGTTAACAAAACATAATTCACGTCCTTAAGACTTAATGGGAGTTTATACCGTAAGGAATATTTCACAGCCTGTTGGCAAATACTGATTAAAGATTTATTAACGGGAGGTTTTTGCTTGAATCAAAAAATTCTGTTCGCAAAGCAAACTGAAAATCAGACCGGAAACAGCAATAATGCAGGGCAGACCTCAACAGAAAAAATGGACAATATAAAAGAGATGGGAACAGTCGAGGTACAGGAAAAGGGCCGAAGCATTCACTGCCTGACTATAATCGGCCAGATTGAAGGGCATATGGTACTGCCGCCACAGAACAAAACCACGAAATACGAGCATGTCCTGCCCCAACTGGTCGCGATTGAGGATGACAAAAAAATAGACGGCCTGCTTCTGATACTGAATACCGTGGGCGGTGACGTTGAAGCAGGTCTTGCGATAGCGGAGATGATCTCATCAATGTCAAAGCCGACCGTATCTCTCGTATTGGGCGGCGGACACAGTATAGGAGTACCGATGGCGGTATCAACAAATTATTCCTTCATAGCCCCATCGGCTACAATGACAATTCATCCGCTTCGGCTCAGCGGGATGATAATAGGCGTTCCGCAGACTTTTGAGTACTTCGACCGGATGCAGGAGCGGGTTGTAGAGTTCGTTGCAAAGAACTCGAAAATCTCAAAGGACAATTTCAGGAAACTGATGCTTAAAACCGGAGAACTGGCAAACGATGTCGGAACGGTACTGTTCGGGCAGGAGGCGGTGGAGCATGGCATTATCGATGAAGTAGGAGGTCTTGCGTCTGCCCTGAAAAAACTGGATTCCCTGATTGAGCAGATAAAAAAGGACAAGGATGGTGGACAGGAAAAATGATTTATTCAATAGTACCATGTGATCAACTGATCAATTATCCGCAGGACAGCAACCAGGAACGTATAGAAGTTGATATCAACGGTGAGAATGTTGTCCTGTTAAAGGGTGAGAACAATACGTATACAATTGAAAGGCTGATTTCAACAAATCCAAGGGCATATCTGAACCCCGAGCTCATGCCCGGAACAATGATTATGACGATAATATCAAAAAAGGACAGTCCCTGTGTAAAATGGGAGATTATTAACAACGGCCTGGAACTTATGAGGGAATAATTGGTTAAGTTCCATAAAACCCTATAATAACAAAAATGATCAGGCAGGAAATATTTATGAAAAAAGATTGACAAAATATTAACATAAACTCTTGACATTTGCTATTTTAGTAATATAATTAAAGCAATAAAACCGGAACAACAAACTGAATAAATCCGGATGAAGATTGAAGGAGAGCTGCCGCAAGGCACACCGAAGGAGTAAATCTCTCAGGTTAAAAGATTTCAATCGGACGGACCTCTGGAGAGACCAGGTATGGCGCCGAAGGGGCAAGCCCGAAAGGGTGTATCTCTCAGGCAAAAGGACAGAGTCTTTAAATGATTTAGGCAAAGTGCAGAAATCAAATTCGCCGTACTCAACTACATCAGAGGTCAAACAATTGGTTTGACTTATTTTTTTTAGGAGGGGTTTTCTGTGGCAAAGATAATAGTAACAGACAAAATGGCACCTGACGGAATTGACTACTTAAAAAGCAAGGGATTTGAAGTTGATACTCCATTTGGTATTTCTCACGAAGAGCTGCTCAACGTAATAGAGAATTATGATGCCATTATTGTAAGAAGTGCTACAAAAGTCACTAAGGATGTTATTAAGCGAGCCAAAAACCTAAAGGTTGCAGGAAGAGCCGGAAACGGCATAGACAACATTGATGTGGATGAATGTACAAAAAGAGGTATAGCAGTAGTTAATACACCCGAAGGAAATATTATGGCTGCTGCGGAAATGGCTGTAGCTTTGGCTTTTTCAATCTTCAGAAACATCCCTCAGGCACATCTTGCAGCAAAGAACAAGGATTTCAGAAGGAGCAAATTTGTAGGTGAAGAGCTTGATGGAAAAACAGCAGGTGTTATCGGCATCGGCAAGATTGGGTCGATCGTTGCAAAAAAACTTCTTGGTGTTGGCATGAAGGTTGTAGGATATGATCCCTATGCTGCGGACGAGAAATTCGTACAGCTCGGAATCACCCGCTGCGATACTCTCGAAGAGCTTCTGAAAGTATCAGACCTTATAACTTTACATATACCGAAGAGCCCTCAGAACATGGGCCTTATTGGTGAAAAAGAGCTTAAAATGTGCAAAAAGGGAGTTCGCATTGTCAATGCTGCCAGGGGCGGCATGGTAGATGAGAAAGCTCTCTATAATGCAATAGTTGAAGGACATGTTGCAGCAGCAGCCCTTGACGTTCAGGAAGTTGAACCCAACTTCACAAAGAAACCCGAAGAGCAGGATTACTGGAATCCGCTTCTTGACCTTGATAATGTTGTTTTTACACCTCACCTTGGAGCATCAACAAAGGAAGCAAATTATAATGTAAGTATCGGCGTTGCAAAACTTATTGAAGGTGTTCTGAACGGCGAGTTTGTACCTGCAGTTAACATGCCTCCCGTAACAGGTGATATCAACCAGTTAAGGCCGTATATTGATTTGGCCGAGAAACTGGGCAGCATTTACTATCAGGCTGAAAGAGACAGGGTTACAAAGATCGAAGTAATCTACAGCGGTGATGTTGCCAAAATGGACACAAGGGCTATAACCCTTTCGGCAATAAAGGGCTTCCTCAACAGTGCCGGCGATCAGGATGTAAATTACATCAATGCCGAGCTGAAGCTGAAGGAACTTGGAGTTAAGCTGACAGAAAGCAAGAGCACACATCTTGACAAATATACAAACCTGATAACCGTGAAATTCACCAATGTGAACAAGGAACTGGCCGTATCCGGAACGGTTTTTGCGAAGGATGTTATCCGGATTGTCGACTTTTTCGGTTACCAGCTTGATTTTGAGCCCACGCCTCATGTAATTGCCATTCAGAACATGGACGTTCCTGGAATGATAGGAAAGGTTGGCACTTTGCTCGGAGAAAATGACATTAATATAGCTGCAATGCAATGGAGCCGCAACAGAAGAGGAGAAAAAGCAGTGTCCTTTATAAGCGTTGATGCTGAGATCTCTGATGATATACTGAAACGGCTGTTGCAGATTGATGGAATACTGAAAGCCTCCAGGCTTCACTTTTAACACACCTCATACCGGCGGGCACCCAGCCTGGATATAAACGACGGAACATATGAATATCCATCCAACGGGCGGACCTTTGTCCGCCTTTTTTATTCCAGGCCGGTGTGAACGGGAAAAAACCGGTACAGGCAATACACAGTGAATGATCCCGATGTTTGGGAAAATGAATATTAAATTGCTAAAACAATGTGCCATGTACTGCGGCCGGTTATTCAACCGACCTTTTATTATCGTGAAAAATGGTATATTATTTTATTATGCCTGAAATACCCGCATATATTGCAGGGACATCCCGCACCTGCAGGCGGGCGGGTCTTCAAATTCTTTGCTTGGAGGTTTTTATGCCGATTAAAGTAGGATGTATATCTCTTGGATGTCCAAAAAATCTTGTGGACAGCGAAATTATGCTTGGAATGCTGAATGACGGTGATTACCGGATTACAACAGATCTGCATGAAGCAGACGCAATAATAGTCAATACATGCGCGTTTATAAATGACGCGAAGGAAGAGGCCGTTGATGCGATATTAAGCGCATCTTTATACAGGAAAACCGGGAACCTGAAGGCTCTTATAGTTACCGGCTGCCTGGCTCAGCGGTACAAGGATGAAATAATCAGCGAGATTCCCGAAGTTGATGCGGTTGTCGGAACTGGCAATATCAGCGAAATCCGACAGGTAATCAGTGAACATGTGGCCGGTAACCGGGAAAAAAGACTTTTTGTAAACGATCCGAAAGATGTGTGCTATCTTGATAATACACGTATGCTGTCGCAGTCGGGTTCATCCCAGTACCTCAAAATTGCCGAAGGATGCAGCAACCACTGCACATATTGCATTATACCGTATCTGCGGGGGCCTTTCAGAAGCAGGAGCATCGAAAGCATCGTTTCCGAAGCTGAAACGCTGGTTAAGGCTGGTGCCCGGGAAATTATTCTTATAGCCCAGGATGTTACGAGGTACGGTGAAGATATTTATGGTGAATACAGGCTTGTGGAGCTTGTAAGAAAACTGTCCGGAATCGGCGGACTGAAATGGATCAGGCTTCTGTACTGTTATCCTGAAAGAATAACCGATGAACTTGTATACGAATTAAAAATCAATCCAAAACTTCTGAAATACCTGGATATACCGATCCAGCACGCATCGGACAGGGTACTTAAGACAATGGGAAGAAAAACCGAAAGGAAGGAACTTGCCGGGCTGATTGAAAGGCTCCGCTCGGAAATACCGGGTATCATTCTAAGGACAACCCTGATAACAGGTTTTCCCGGTGAAACCGAAGAAGATATCGAAATACTGAAGGATTTCATTAAAAGTTATCCTTTCGACAGGCTTGGTGTATTTGCATACTCACGTGAAGAGGGCACACCCGCCGCAAAAATGAAGAACCAGGTAAAAGAACCGGTGAAAAAGCAGCGCCGGGAAGAGATACTGGCTGTTCAAAATGAGGCGGTAATTCCGCTCATCGGGAAGAGGCTGGGCCGGGTTTACGAAGTATTGGTTGAAGGAGTGGCGGAGGACGGTATTTTCTATTACGGCCGGTCCTATGGTGAGGCACCCGAAATTGATCCGGTAATTTACTTTACGTCAATTGAGCCCCTGGAAACGGGTTCGTTTGTCAACGTTAAAATATTGAACATTGACGGGATGGATCTTGTCGGAGAGGTTGTTTTCAACCAGCCTGACATGACCTGAAAGAGAGGAGTATTGTTATGAATCTGCCCAATAAGCTGACCGTTTTCAGAATTATTTTAATACCTGTTTTTCTGATCCTGGTTCTTCCGGTGTTCAACGGAAGGACGCTGCTTCTGGTACCTGCGGAGACAGGAAGGATTATTGCAGCAGTTGTGTTTGTTTTGGCTTCCTTTACAGACTATCTTGACGGGAAAATAGCGCGTAAAAGAAACTGTGTAACCACCTTCGGCAAATTCCTGGATCCTATTGCCGACAAACTTCTGGTGACGTCGGCTTTAATGGCCCTGATACAGCTGGGCGATATTTCCGCATGGGCGGCGGTTATAATAATTGCCCGGGAATTTATTGTAACAGGCATCCGTATAATGGCGGCAAGTGACGGTGTTGTCATTGCTGCAAGCAGCCTGGGCAAGGCTAAAACGCTCATCCAGATGCTTGCCGTTTTCTTTATTCTGCTGCGTGATTTCCCGTTCTCGATGTTTACATCTGTCCCCGTAGGCCGGATACTGCTGTGGATCGCAGTCCTTCTTACCATTTACTCGGGATATGATTACCTGAAGGCAAACTGGGACAGAATTAAGAATTAGCAGATATGAAATATTTATAAATAAATTATTGCAATATAGAATAAAATAGTATATACTCTTTATCAACAGAACATATTATCAGGTGATAAATCAGAAAAACTTCATGAGGCAGGGTGTTATCATTGAACAAAAGCTCAAGAGCCAAAAAGGAAAGACATAAGAAACTTTTGGAGATAATTAAGGAAGATCCGTTCATGACCGACGAGGATATTGCCGAGTACCTTGACGTGAGCGTCCCTACGGTCAGGCTGGACAGACTGGAACTCGGCATTCCTGAACTTCGGCAGAGAATTCGTGAAGTTGCTTCATTGAACCATCAGAAGGTAAGGGCTTTGCATGCGGATGAAATAATTGGGGAAATAATTGAAATAAATCTTGGGGAAAGCGGTATTTCTATTTTGGATACAACCGAAGATATGGTATTTTCACAATCCAAAATAGTACGCGGGCACTACATATATTCACTTGCAGAATCTTTAGCCATTGCAGTTATAGATGCAGAGGTTGCCCTTGTTGGCGTGGCGAATATTAAATACAAAATTCCCGTGTATGCAGGGTCAAAACTCATTGCAAAGGCAACTGTAAAGCAAACCCGCAGCAGGAGCCATATTGTTTGGGTGTTCATATATAACAAGCGTAAGGAAGTGTTCAGGGGAAAATTCATACTGGTGTCTGTTGATGGCATCAAATCGGGCGAAAAATAAGATACTGCATAATAAGTCTGAAATGAAAAAACATCCAAGGAAGGGCTGGGACCGGATGAAAATCATGGTAGACGCAATGGGCGGGGACAATGCACCCGAAGAGATAGTAAAAGGCTGCATAGATGCATTGAAAATGAAGGATGGTTTTGAAATAGAGCTTATCGGCATAGAGGATGAAATAAAAAAATGCATGGATAAATATAACTTTGAAAGCAAACGAATTATAATTACTCATACTCCTGAGGTCATATACAACGACGACAAGCCTACCGTATCCATTCGCCGCAAGAAGAACTCGTCGATGGTAACTGGTCTTCGGAAAATACGGGATAATGAAGGAGAAATCTTTATTTCTGCCGGAAGCACGGGTGCGCTGCTTGCAGGGACATTGCTCATAGCAGGCAGAATAGAGGGGGTTTTAAGGCCTGCACTTGCCCCGGTTGTGCCGTCAATTTCAGGGGGTACAATGATAGTGGATGCAGGCATGAATACCCGGTGCAGACCCGAAAACTACGTCCAGTTTGCAATAATGGGTTCTTCGTATATGGAGAAGGTATACAAAAAGGAAAACCCAAGGGTGGGGCTTGTAAATATCGGAACCGAGGATGAAAAGGGAAATGCCGTGCTGAGGGAAGCTCTGTCCTTGCTCAGGAAATGCGACCTTAATTTTATAGGCAACATCGAAGGCAGGGATATTGCCGAAGGAAAGGTTGATGTAGCTGTATGTGACGGTTTTACCGGGAATGCAATGCTGAAAATGATGGAGGGTACGGGCAAATACTTTTTCCATCACATGAAAAGGATTTTCAACAACAGTTTCCTTTCCAAAATATCCGCACTGTTAATAAAAGCCCATCTGAAAAAACTGAAAGACAGTGTTGATCCTGAAATAGCAGGCGGTACCCCGATACTCGGGGCCAACGGCTTGATTTTCAAATGCCATGGCAACAGCGGTGCAAAGGCGATACAAAACACAATACTGAATGCATACAGAATTTCAGACACAGGGTTTGTGGATGAAATCAGGAAAAGAATTACAAGTATGGAGGTTTGTATTGATGATTGATTTTGGGGTTGGCATCCTTGGTACAGGTAAATATCTTCCGGACAGGATTTTAACCAACTCGGATCTTGAGAAAATGGTTGATACATCTGATGAATGGATAGTAAGAAGAACAGGCATGAAAAAAAGGCACCTCCTTGATGATAACATGCCGTCATACATGATGGGGGCGGAAGCAGCCCGGCTTGCTATTGAGGACGCCGGTCTTGCACCTGGGGATATAGATCTGATTATCGTTTCAACCGAAGTGCCCGATTACCTGTCCCCGTCAATGGCATGCCTTATTCAGAATAGCATTAATGCCGAAAATGCAGTAGCATTTGATGTAAATGCGGCATGCTCAGGGTTTGTATATGCTGTAACGATAGCCCGGCAGTTCATACAGACGGGTTATTACAGGCATGTACTGGTTGTTGCAAACGAAGGGTTGAGCCGTGTTGTAGACTGGGAAAGCAGGAATACCTGTGTTTTGTTCGGAGATGCGGCAGGTGCAGTGGTTTTGGGGAGAGTAAGCAGAGAATACGGCATAAAGGAAACTTATCTTGCCTCCTTTGGAAATCTTGGCCATAACATTACAATTCCATGCTGCTATATTTCCGAAGAGGACAGACAGAAAAGAAGCCCGGGAAAGGAACGGACCTTATGGCAGGACGGCAGTGAAGTATTTGCCTTTGCCGTAAGGGCGATGGCGGAATCGGTAAAAACGGTTATCGATAAAGCCGGCATCACGATTGAAGATGTTGATTTGATAATACCTCACCAGGCAAACCTGAGAATAATAAACGGGGCGGCAAAAAGACTGGGAATTGACGATGAAAAACTATCGGTTATTCTGCATGAAACAGGCAATATATCGTCTGCTTCGGTTCCGGTTGCGCTGGATATTGAGAATAAAAACAGAAGGCTGAAAAACGGAGATACCGTGGTTCTGGTTGCTTTTGGCGGGGGACTGACCTGTGGTTCAGTTGTTTTAACGTGGGGAAAATAGTTTTGGTTACGGAGGTATGGGATGAGCAAAACAGCGTTTATTTTTCCGGGGCAAGGAGCCCAGTACGTTGGAATGGCCAGGGAAATATGCAGTCAGTATCCCGAATCGGCCCGAGTTTTTAATGAAGCTTCCGAAGCCCTTGGCTTTGATATCGGGGATATGGTGTTCAACGGCGATGAGGATACGCTGAAAATAACAGAAAATACTCAGCCAGCCATTGTTACGGCAAGCATTGCCTGCCTTCAGCCGCTTCTCGCGGAAGGAATAAAAGCCGATTTTACCGCTGGATTAAGCCTTGGCGAATATGCTGCTCATGTATACTCGGGTACATTTTTGTTTGCTGATGCGGTAAGACTTCTGAGAAAACGCGGAAAGTTTATGCAGGAGGCAGTTCCTGTCGGTGTGGGTTCAATGACTGCGATAATCGGGCTTTCAAGAGAACAGGTTCTGGATGCATGTGCGATGGCAAGGGAAGAGGGCGTCGTTGAACCAGCCAATTTCAATTGCCCGGGACAAATAGTAATATCCGGGGAGGCAAAGGCTGTAGAAAAAGCAGCGGCTATTGCGGCAGAAATGGGAGCAAAAAGAACAGTGCCCTTGGCTGTTAGTGCCCCGTTCCATTGCAGTCTTTTGGTATCCGCAGGAGAAAAACTGAAAGCCGAGCTTGATAAAGTTGACGTACATGAAATGAAAGTGCCCGTTGTTGCAAATGTCAACGGAGAAATCGTCCCTTCTGTCGACTATGTAAGGGAATCATTATACAAGCAGGTGTCAAATCCTGTTCTGTGGGAGGACTGCGTAAGGACCATGATTGGAAAAGGAGTGGACACCTTCATTGAAATCGGCCCGGGAAAGGTGCTCAGCGGGTTTGTTAAAAAGACCGACAAAAATGTAAGAACTCTTAATGTGGAAGACATAACTTCCCTTGAGAACACATTGCGTGAACTGGCAAAAGGATAAAATAAAGCGGGGGGGTACCGGAATGGATTTTACAGGAAAAACCGTTGTTGTCACAGGCTCAAGCCGTGGCATTGGCAAAGCAATAGCCGAAAGGTTCGCACAGCTTAATGCCAATGTTGTCATTAACGGTACTAATAAAACCATTTTTGATACCGAGAAGGAGTTTATTGAAAAAGGCTACAAGGTAAAAGCATTTGAAGGCGATATAAGCAGCGCGGAAAATGCAAAGGCCCTTATAGACTTTACTGTCGGGAGTTTTGGTACGGTTGACGTACTGGTGAACAATGCAGGTATAACCAGGGACAAACTCCTGGTCAGAATGGGCGACGAGGACTGGGATGCGGTTCTTGACGTCAACCTGAAGAGTGCGTTTTTATGTACGAGAGCCGTGACAAGGATTATGATGAAACAGCGGCAGGGGGTAATAATCAATGTTTCTTCTGTTGTTGGGGTAACAGGAAATGCGGGGCAGGCAAACTATTCGGCTTCAAAAGCAGGTTTGATAGGCTTTACGAAGTCTGTTGCGAAAGAGCTTGGTTCATGGGGAATTACATGCAATGCCGTGGCTCCGGGATTTATCGAAACCGACATGACCAGCCGGTTATCCGATGAAATAAAGGAGAAATTCCTTGATGCCATTCCGTTAAGGAGGGTCGGGACTCCCTCCGAAGTGGCTGATACGGTTTGTTTCCTGGCATCGGATATGGCAAAATATATTACCGGGCAGGTAATCCATATTGACGGTGGAATGGTTATGTAATATTATCTAAGTTGATAGAAATACTAATATAGCATATGATTCCTGTCTGGAAGGGGGTGAAAATATTGGTATTCGAGAAAGTTAAGGAAATCATTGTTGATCAGCTTGGCGTTGAGGAAAGCGAGGTAACAATGGAAGCCTCCTTCATTGACGATTTGGGGGCTGACTCACTTGATATTGTTGAATTAATAATGGCTTTGGAAGAGGAGTTTGACTTGGAAATACCAGACAAGGAAGCTGAGAAAATCACAACGGTAGGAGATGCTGTGGAGTATATAAAGGCACACTCCTGATAACAGTTGAATAAAAAAAGTCCCACGATTGTGGGACTTTTTTTATAACATGCAGTATTGAATTTCAGAACCCCGATTATTTGAGAGGTTAGGGAGGATGTTGGAATGGCAAGACGGGTAGTTATAACAGGAACAGGCGTAATACATGCTCTTGGAAAAGATATCGAAACATTCTGGAATGCAATAAAGGAAGGGAAAAACGGAATAACGAAAGTGACAAAGTTTGACTGCAGTAACCTGGAAACCAAGGTTGCTTCTGAAATCACCGATTTCGATCCGACCCTGTACATGGACAAAAAGGAAGCCAAAAGAATGGACCTTTTCACCCAGTATGCAATGGCAGCCGCATCCATGGCAATTGAAGAGTCCGGACTTGATATTTCAAAGGAGGACCCTTTCCGGATTGGTGTTTTGATTGGTTCGGGAATAGGCGGCATACAGACCCTCGAAGATCAAAAGGTAGTTCTTATGGAAAAAGGCCCGTCAAGGGTAAGCCCGTTTTTCGTACCAATGATGATTTCGAACATGGCATCAGGGCAGGTGGCAATCAAGTTCGGGTTTCAGGGATTCAACGAGTGTGTGACAACTGCATGTGCCACAGCAAACAATGCGATAGGCGACGCCTTTCATGTTGTCAGAAACGGCCTTGCAGATGTAATGATTACGGGAGGTACCGAAGCCTCGATGACACAACTGGCTTTTGCCGGGTTTGATTCTGCAAAAGCCATGGCTACAGATCCTAACCCTGAAACAGCATGCAGGCCTTTTGACAGGGACCGTAACGGGTTTGTCATGGGTGAAGGTGCAGGAATACTTGTTATAGAAGAACTTGAGCATGCTTTAAGCAGAGGGGCGGACATTATTGCCGAAATAGTAGGGTACGGATGCACCTGTGACGCTTATCATATTACAGCACCGCATCCGGAGGGAATCGGCGGAATAAAGGCCATGGAATTTGCTTTGAAAGATGCGGGTATAAAACCTGAAGATATTGATTATATTAACGCCCATGGAACATCCACCCCGTTGAACGATCCGTCTGAAACGAGAGTAATAAAGAAGGTTTTCGGCGATCATGCATATAAACTGTCCGTCAGCTCAACAAAGTCAATGACGGGGCACCTGTTGGGAGCAGCCGGAGGTATCGAGGCAGTCATTACCGCCTTGGCACTGAAAGACGGTTTCCTGCCCCCGACAATACACCTCGATAATCCCGACGAGGAATGTGACCTGGATTATGTACCCAACAAGGGCAGGAAGAAAGATATCCGGTATGCATTATCAAATGCCCTGGGCTTCGGAGGTCATAACGCCGTTATTGTGCTTAAAAAGTATGAATAAAACAGGATCATAAGGCTCGGCACAGTAAATTGCAGTATTAACTGTGGCGGGCTTTAAGATTTTTTTTAAAGGAGTGAATTTGTTTGAAGAATATCGACCTGGAACGGATTAACCAGCTTGAAAAAAACATCGGCTATGTTTTCAGGGACAAAAACAAGGCATTTCAGGCCATCACCCACAGTTCATATGCCTATGAACACAGGAGTGAAGGGCTAAGCAGCAATGAACGCCTCGAGTTTCTTGGCGACTCTGTTCTTAACTTTCTTATAACAAACAAGCTGTTTAAAGAAGTTTCCGACATGCCTGAAGGCGAAATGTCCAAATTACGGGCTTCAGTCGTATCAGAGGCATCTTTATCCAAATGTGCAAAAGAGCTGAATATCGGAGAAGTACTGCTGCTTGGCAAGGGAGAAGAGATAATGGGCGGAAGGAAACGTCCGTCAATACTTGCCGATGCCATGGAAGCTGTAATCGGCAGCATTTATCTTGACGGCGGCATGAACGCCGCTGATGATTTTGTCAGCCGTATTCTCAGGGAGAACTATGAAAAGGCTATACAAGGCACGCTTTTCAGTGACTATAAGACAAAACTCCAGGAAGAAGTGCAGAAAGGAAGCAACTGCACTATCAAGTACACGGTTATTGATGAAAGCGGTCCTGATCATGACAAGGTGTTTACCGTAGCCGTATTCGTTAACGGTGAACAGATGGGCCGGGGAACGGGAAAAACGAAAAAGGAGGCAGAACAGAAAGCCGCCGGTGACGCATTGAACAGGCTCAGGAAAGAGGCAATGGAATTATGAGCAGGCATATTAATATTCCTGTATTCATACCCCATGAGGGATGCCCGAATGACTGTATCTTCTGTAACCAGAGGAAAATAAGCGGTCATGTTCATGCTCCGGGTGAGACGGAAATAAGGCGAATAATCGAGGAGCACCTTGCAACGGCAAAACCAGAAGACTATTGTGAAATTGCATTTTTCGGAGGAAGTTTCACCGGGCTTCCGGAGATTCAGCAGGAAAAGTACCTCAAAACTGCGCACGAGTATGTCGCAGCAGGCAGGGTGGAAGGCATAAGGCTTTCAACCAGGCCGGATTATATTAATGAGGGAATACTGAACCTTCTGAAGGAATACTCCGTAAAGGTAATAGAACTGGGGATACAGAGCCTTGACGAGGAAGTACTGAAAAGAAGCCTCAGGAATTATCCGCCCGGGGTGGCGGTAAAGGCGTGTCAAATGATAAAGGAGTATGGCTTTTTACTTGGTGTTCAGACAATGATCGGGCTTCCGGGAGACACGCTGAAAAAAAGCATTGACACGGCACAAAGACTTATCGGACTAAAACCCGATATGGTCCGGATTTATCCTACTCTTGTAATAAAAGACACTGCTCTTGAAAAAGAGTACATGAAAAAAAGGTATACTCCCTTGTCACTTGACGAAGCAGTTTTATGGTGCAGTATCCTGGTACAGATGTATGAAAATGCAGGAGTAAAGGTTTTAAGAATCGGACTCCAGGATACGGATGAGCTGAGAGAAAAAGAAGTTATTGCCGGTCCTGTTCATCCTGCCTTTGGAGCCCTTGTCTACTCGAAAATCTTCCTCGAGCGGATTAAAGACAGGCTTGAAAACATGGATTTGAAAAACAAAAGCCTGATAATTCACGCAGCGCCGTCAGATGTTTCGCTGGTTACGGGCCAAAACAAATCCAATATAAAATATTTGAAGGAAAAATACCGATTCCGGGATGTAAAAGTGATTGGTGATCAAAAATCCCGGAACTATCTTGACCTTGAGTTCCGGGATTAATGTGCAAAGCAGCGCGGACTACGATACCGGCAAGAAATTGTTCCGGGACTGCATGAACATTACTATAACTCCATGTATTTCCCGCCCGATGCATATGCAATTGCAGCGCCGAGGGCGGTGGCAAATTCAGCATGTTCGGGTATATGGAACGTTACCGGATGGATCTTTGTAAGGCCGTCAAAAATTTCACGTGCCTGCGGAACATTTGTAAGGTTTCCCGTTAATACAATGTCTTTTGTTCCGTCTATCCTTGCTGCAAAAATGGACAAAACGCCTATTGTCTGAAATACCAGGTTGACAATGCCGAGGGCAATATCGGTTTTCGTGGCAAGATCACTGATTTTTCCGAAATTTGATGCGGTTGTTTCGGGAGGAAGGCCGACGATTAAATCACTTGTAATATCTCCGACGAGTAAGTCCACATTTTTCAGGTTACCGTCCTTTGCCATCCCAATCAGATCTTCAAAATGCCGGATATTAAGCATCCTGTTTGACAAGCCCAATAACGTGCCTCCGCCTACGCCGGTTCCGCCAAGGTGCTTTACTTTCCCGTTTCTCTCAGCCTTTACAAAGGCAGTACCCGTTCCCATGCTTACTATTACCGCATTTGAAAGACCCGACAGGAAAAGGCCGCCCATGGCGACAGCATAGAATTCCTCAACCTTCCCTGTTGGAATCTGGTAAATGCGCTCTTTAAGGTATGATGCTCCGACACCTGTGACCATTACACGGGAAATGTCGGACAGCTGCAGCTTGTTTTCGTTTATAAACTTGCCGAAGGCTCCGTACAGCGAGGAAATAGGATCGGTTGCACGGACCAGCATCGGGCTTATCATTTTATTGTCATGGAACCCGGTTATTTTTGTCGTGCTTCCTCCGATATCAATTCCGAGGATCATAAAAATCATACTCCCGTTTATATTTTGATACCTGACAGGTTGTTCACCTGTCAGGCAATTTTTTCCGATAAACCGTTGTTATTTTCAGTTTTTTCGCATTTTACGAATGACAATTACTGCAGGGACGCCTAATAAAACAGCCGTAAGCACTTCAGAAACATAATTCAGAGAGAAAGGTGCAAAAAAGCCTATCAGACCGGCTGATTCAGGCAGACCAAGCGCAGATAAAGCCTGCTTTGCATACAGAAGGTAAATCATTCCCACAACACCAACAGTATTCGTGGTAGTTCCGAGGAAAGCCGATATGCCGGCTGATACAGGGACACGTTTGCTCCCTAAAGCCTTGTCAAGTCCCCTGTATGCATAGTGAGATACAATACCGATAAGAATTCTTGGCAGTACCGAGACCAGCGGATTCATAAAAAAGGGCGCTATTGGACTTGGTGTACTATAAGCCATGTACAGGCTTGAAAGCCCGAAAATTAAACCAATGAACCCCCCTGCGACAGCACCTTCCAATATGCCGCCTATTATTACCGGTAAGTGCATTAATGTGATTTGAACCGGTAAACCGGGAATTAGTAAGTACCCTAAGGGTGTTAAGGTAAATACGATGGAAAGTGACGAAAGAATGCCGATGATTGCAATCTTTCTGACCGATAAAGCAGATTTGGTTTTTTCGTTATTCATTTTTAACAACCTCCGTTCTCATTCCATAAATATGGATATAAGTCGAGTTTAAAAAAACATGTGACAATAAAGCTTTGTCCGGTTTCTTCAAAAGAATACCGGCGTTTTTAATATACTAACATATATCGGTTTACCGTTTCAATATTAATTTCCCGAAAAGATGACAGCATTTTTTCAAATTATTTCGCATTTTTGCCGATTTTGCCTGCCCCGGTTGGATAATCCGGCTTATGGATTGAAATGTATCTTTCCGGAATTGCCCTGAACATTACCTGTTTATGACTTACGAAAAGCTAAAATTTGATTTTAAAATTTCAATTGTGTATAATTGTTTCATTCACGGAACCTTTACAGCAGGTGCTGTAAGGCACAGGGAAGCGTTACGGTAATAATATAAGAAAAAGCGGGCTTTAGCGGCAGGTGCTGTGAAGCAGACTGTAATATAACGGGTGTATGCTTTTATGAAGGAAATACATGTTGACAGGATTACAGGTTGTGTTGAAAAACTTTGCATGGATGCAAATTACTTTTTAAACCCTGATATTTACGAATCCATTAAATCATCATTAGACCGTGAATCCTCTGAAAACGGCAGAATGGTGCTGGATACACTGCTAAAAAACGCAGAAATTGCAAAACAGGAGAGAATTGCAATTTGCCAGGACACTGGCATGGCAGTTGTGTTCTTAGAGATCGGGCAGGATGTTCGCATTGTCGGCGGAAACCTCTACGATGCGATTAATGAGGGTGTAAGAAGGGGATATAAAAAAGGCTTTCTAAGGGCATCGGTGGTAGGGCACCCGTTAAACCGCACCAATACCGGGGATAATACACCTGCAGTAATTTATACCGATATTGTTGAAGGCGATAAAATAAAAATAGATATTGCCCCGAAAGGTTTTGGCAGCGAGAATATGAGTGCGGTTAAAATGCTGAAGCCTTCAGACGGAGCGGAGGGTGTTAAGGAGTTTGTCGTAAGGACTGTGAGCGAAGCCGGTCCAAATCCGTGCCCGCCTGTTATTGTAGGAGTTGGTATAGGAGGAACAATGGAGAAAGCGGCACTTCTTGCAAAAAAAGCTCTTCTTAGGCCAATCTGTTCAGTACATAGTGACAGCAGCATTGCAGAACTTGAAAAAGAGATTCTTGCCAGGATAAACAAGCTGGGTATCGGACCTGCCGGCCTTGGAGGCAATACCACTGCTCTTGGCGTTAATATTGAGGTTTATCCCACCCATATTGCGGGTCTGCCGGTTGCAGTAAATATAGGATGTCATGCAACAAGGCATGCTTCGGCTATTATTGAATGAAAGGAAAGCCGCGGATGAAAGGTGTAAACACGGGAACTCTCTACCTGGTGGCCACACCGATAGGTAATCTTGAGGATATATCGTTGAGGGCGTTACGAACCCTTAAGGAAGCTGATCTGATTGCTGCGGAGGATACAAGGCATTCACTAAAGCTTCTGAATTATTTTGAGATTAAAAAACCCCTTGTCAGTTATTTTGAGCATAATAAGCTGAAAAGGGGGGAGGAGCTGATTCAGCAACTGCTTGAAGGGAAAAACATTGCACTTGTAACCGACGCCGGTACCCCTGGAATTTCTGACCCCGGGGAGGACCTGGTGAAACTTGCGATAGAAAATAACATCAATGTAACGATGATACCGGGTTGCACCGCTTCAATAACTGCCCTGGTCCTGTCCGGGCTTCCATGCCGCAGGTTTTCCTTTGAGGGTTTTTTGTCTCATGACAGAAAGGAAAGGCAAAAACACCTCGAATCGATCAGGAGCGAAGAGAGGACAATAATATTCTATGTGACTCCCCACAACTGCACCGATATACTGAAAGAAACCGAAAATATCCTGGGAGACAGGAATGCCGCTTTATGCAGGGAACTTACAAAAAAGCATGAAGAAGTAATACGCGGGCGCCTGTCGGAAATAGCCAAAGCCATAACCCTGAATGGTAAGGTTAAGGGAGAAATGGTGCTGGTTATTGAAGGCGCAGAAACGGGTCAGGCCGATGAAGAGAATAAATGGCTTTCAGTAAGCCTGAATGAGCACATGGATTATTATTTAAGCCAGGGCATTGAGAAAAAAGAGGCAATGAAATTGGTTGCAAAGGACAGGGGAATCACTAAAAGGGAGGTATATTCCCTGTATATGAAAAAAACATAAAGTCCGACTTTGTCGTCGGATTTTATGTTTTATAAAATAAAATCATAAAATTACCTGTTATATGCTCTTTAATTCTTTCAGGCAATCAGGACAAATGTTCTTGCCCTTAAATGCGGTAATGCCCTTGGCATTATCGCAGAAAATGCAAGCAGGTTCATATTTTTTCAGAATGATTGACTCTTCATCTACGTATATTTCGAGTGCGTCTTTCTCCGCGATGTCGAGAGTTCTTCTTAACTCTATCGGTAATACAACTCTCCCCAGTTCGTCAACCTTTCTAACTATACCTGTTGACTTCATTATAGTTCCACCCCCCTGAAAACAAGTTAGTCATGCATTTATTCGACATATTTCTTATTCTTATCGTACCATAAATGCCAATAAACGTCAACGTTTTTTTACCTGTTTAATAAACTCTTAACATAAAATTACTAAACGGCTTAAGTACGTCATTATATATTAATTATCCAGCTTTTTGATTTTGAAACAAAAAATTAAAATAATTTTGTTCTATGTGAATAACGAAATTCATAAATATTATAAACAGGACATGTTTTATTTTATCAAAAAAACTGATGGGAGTGCAATATGCTTAATTATATTTGGGTTGGAATGATAATTTGCGGTGTTTTGTGGGGGCTGATAACAGGAAGAATGGATCAGGTGACCGAAGCAGTCATTTCCAGCTCGGAGGAGGGTATAAAACTCTCAATTGTTCTGGCAGGGGTTATGTGTTTATGGTCGGGGCTTATGAAGATTGCCCAGAAAGGCGGCCTGGTAAATGCAATTACAAGGGTTTCAAGGGATATTTTCAGGGGATTGTTCACAAAAATTCCTGACAGACACCCGGCAATCGGAGCTATTGTCCTGTCCTTTACGGCTAATTTCCTTGGTCTCGGGAATGCGGCCACACCTCTTGGAATAAAGGCCATGGAAAGTCTTCAGACCCTGAATGATAAAAAAGATACCGCATCCGATGATATGATCCTTTTTATGGTTATAAATGCGTCATGCCTGCAGTTTATACCGACGAACGTTATTGCCCTCAGAGATGCGGCAGGCTCGCAGGACGCAGCGGGAATACTGCCACATGTATGGATATCGTCACTGATATCGACGGTTGCGGCAATTGTTTTATTCTTTGTTTTCAAAAGACTTGAAAAAGGGCGGAAAACGGCATGACAGTGGTTATGAAATGGCTTTCAACGGCTGCAATACCCGGACTGATAATATTAATCCTGATTTTCGGCATTGCAAGAAAGGTGCCGGTGTTTGATACTTTCCTTGAAGGTGCAAGGGAAGGACTTGAAACCACTGTGAGAATTCTTCCCGTTCTGGTCGGGATTATGTTTGGGATTGAAATTCTGAATAAATCCGGGGCCCTTGATATGATTGTATTGTTGCTCAGGCCTTTTGCAAACATACTGAAAATCCCCGAAGAAATCCTTCCAATGGCGATTTTAAGACCTATATCAGGCGGTGCGTCCCTCGGCCTTCTTAGCAGGCAGCTGCAAGAGTACGGGCCTGATTCGTTAATCGGCAGAACGTTGTCGGTAATCATGGGTTCAACCGAAACCATCTTTTATACCATTACCGTTTATTACGGCGCAGTCGGAGTGAAAAAGACAAGGTATACGCTTTGGGTGGCGCTCATTGCCGGCTTTGCCGGTTTAGTATCCGCAGTTGTCATTTGCCGTGTGTTTCCTTAACGATTTCCGGGCTGTTTCTTTTTTGTAAAAAAGGCCGATTATCCTGTCCTTCCGCACCAACTACGGCATAATTCTTTTTTGCAGGCCATGTCCTGTTTTTACCGTGCCTGTCTTGAAATTTCAAATCAGATAATGGATAATATAGTTGACGTTTAAAACAGGAAACCTGTAATATATTTGATACTCAGAGGTTTGGGAATGAACGGCAAAACGCGTATTTTGATTGTCGATGATGATGAAAACATATGTCAGCTGTTAAAACTATACCTTGACAAGGAAGGTTATGAAAACCTTGCGGTGCATAACGGGAAGCAGGCGCTTGACGCATTCAGGGATTTTACACCAAACCTTGTAATTCTCGATATCATGCTTCCCGGGATTGATGGATGGCAGGTATGCAGGGAAATACGCAAATTCAGCAGTATACCGATTATAATGCTTTCGGCAAGGGATGAAACCTTCGACAAGGTACTCGGCCTTGAACTTGGTGCTGATGACTATGTAGCAAAGCCCTTCGAGCCAAAGGAACTTATTGCAAGGATTAAGGCTGTTTTAAGAAGATATGAGCGGCAGGACAATGCCCAGGAGCAGCTTATTTTCCCCGGGCTTGTTGTTAACAAGTCAAACTACACCATTCGCGTACACGGAAATGAAATGGAGCTGCCGCCTAAGGAACTGGAACTGCTTTATTTTCTGGCTTCAAACCCGAACAAGGTTTTTACGAGGGAACAGTTGCTGGAGAATGTCTGGGGCTTTGATTTTTACGGGGATACAAGAACGGTTGATGTGCATGTTAAGCGCCTCAGGGAGAAACTTGAGCCCCCTGACCCTCACTGGCAGTTGAAAACAGTTTGGGGCGTAGGCTATAAGTTTGAGGTGAGATAATGTTCCATTCTGTTTTTCATAAGATGATGGCAATCTTTTTGGTGGTACTGCTGCTTTGTTTTTCCCTTGCAGCAGTATTTTTTAATATAGCCATCAACCGCTATGTTACCGAACAGCGTACCGAGGTTTTAATCATATACGGAAAGCGGATATTGTCCGCCCTTGATGTTATTCTTGAAAACCGTTTTGATCCCTCGTCGTCATATATGTTCCAGAACCTGCTGGAGGCTTTTGCGTATAACACATCATCGCTTATCTGGATTGCAGATGACCGGGGTTATCTTTTTGCTTATTCATCTATACCGGGTCAGTTTGCCGATAAGCTGAGCATTGTCAACGGCATATACCGGCTGCCCGACGAGAAGCAGTATGCCGTAAGCGAATCAGAAGCAATAAGAAGCGAAATCGGAACATTTCATGGCCTGTTTGAAGATACGGGTATGAAATGGCTAACGGTAAAAATACCCTTTTATTTTCCCGACATAATACTGGACGGCAGGGAATTCAGGGGAAACGTTATAATGCACACACCGATACCCGAAATACAGAAAAGCGGGTACACCATTTTAAGCCTTCTAATGCCTGCGATTTTGATATCCCTGATTATTTCCTTCGTTCTGATTTATGTACTGTCAAAAAGAATAACAAACCCGCTAAAGCAGATGACCGATGCTGCAAGGAAGATATCTTCAGGGAACTGGAAGACAAGAATACAGATTAAGGGAAATGATGAAATTACGGTTTTGGCAGACAGCTTCAATCAGATGGTAGATAATCTTGAAAACCTTGAAAAAATGCGGAGGGACTTCATCGGGAATATCTCCCACGAGCTCAGGACGCCGATGACGTCAATAAACGGCTTTATTGAAGGTATACTCGACGGAACCATACCTGACGATAAGCAGGAATACTACCTGAATATTGTGAAGGATGAGGTAAAACGCCTGCAAAGGCTTGTCAGCGACCTGCTCGATATTGCAAGAATGGAATCGGGAGAAACAAAGGTAAACATTATTGCATTTGACATATGCGAAGTGATAAGGCTGAGCGTTATTCAGCTTCAGCAGTTCATTGAAGACAAAAACATAATTTTCAGGGCGAATTTTGAACAGGAAACCATGATTGTCCAGGCTGACAGGGATGCAATACAAAGGGTTATGATAAACCTTATCCATAATGCTATAAAATTCACTCCCGAAAACGGAAGTATTTCGGTAACGGTGCGAAATGTAAAAGGAAAAGCAGAAATCACCGTATCAGATACCGGCCAGGGGATACCCGCGGAAGACATTCCGTTTATTTTTGACCGTTTTCACAAGGCTGATAAATCGAGGGGTAAAGACAAAACCAGCGTCGGCCTGGGGCTTTATATAGTTAAAAACATTCTGAAAGCTCATAATGAGAATGTATACGTTGAAAGCGAATATGGAAAGGGAGCTGCCTTTACATTTTATCTTCCAATGGGTTGAAAGGCTGAAGAAAATGGATTAGCCTTTTTGCGCAATTTACCGCAGGCATACGGTATCTTGATCAGCAAGTCCCAGAGAACAGCGAAGAACACATTTGGATCATATATGTAACCACGAATTCCGGGCTAAATGCCGGATGAAATATTTCGGGAATAAAAAAAGCCCGGATTATAATCCGGGCATATCATTATTTTCAGTACACGTAAACCATATCACCCGATCTCAAAGCAATGGGTTTGGACCATAACCATTTGTTTGTAGCACTGTTGTCAAAAAAGAAAAGTGCGCCGTTTGTAGGATCAGCACCGTTCAATGCATCGCGGGCTGCCTTTATTGCTTCCTGTGAAGCAGGTTTGTTAATCATGCCGTTTTGCACAGGCGTAAACTGGTAATATCCGTAGGACTTCTCATATATAACACCGCTTATGGTGTTCGGAAAGCGTGAATCCTTCACACGGTTTACAACAACGGCTCCAACCGCTACCTTTGCGGTATAAGGCTGATTATTTGCCTCGGCGGTTATAAGCCTTGCAAGAAGATCGAGATCGCCCTGTGTATATGGTATTGCGCCTTTATTCGAATAGGTTGCAATGGCAGCATCGGTACCCGATGCCGTTCCGGGAATTATAAGTTTCTGTCCAGCATAAATCATGTCGTCCCATTTTCCATTTGCCTTCCTTAAGGAATAAAGTGAAATTCCGTATTTTTTTGCAATCAGGTATAGGCTGTCACCTTTCTGTACCGTATATTCCGCCGCCGGAACATCCAGCTTCTGGCCCGGATATATCACGGTACTGTTAAGCCCGTTCCGGCTCATAATGCTTCCTGATGTTGTTCCGAAGAGCTGCCCTATTGTGTAAAGGGAATCGCCCTTTGCCACGGTGTAGGAAGCAGCACTTGCATACGTTGGAACCAAAGATGACAATACCAGTACTGCAAAAAACACCTTTAGCTTTTTACTCATTTTTCTCCTCCTTAATCAGCCTCCGAGGTTAGTTGACGGGTTTGGGCCGAGGCGCCCTACTTTATGATAATCATAAAGATTCACCCCAAAATTATCCCCCGTATTCCAACACTGGAAATTCGGCCTTTTTCATGCCGATTATTGTAACAGGAATGGAGGGTTATGTAAACCTGAAAAATGTAGTACCCGAGGAAACAGCAGGAAAGGGATGATAAGCAAAAAACAATTCACAAATTATTCATACTGATGTAAAAAATATTGTTTAGAATAAAAGCGTAGCCTGAAAATATATAAATAGTAGACCGGTTAAAGATGGTTGAACAGTACATAGAAAAAAATGAATGAAAGGAGAGACGGGAATGAGTGAATTCGATAAAAGCAATAATTATTATGATAATGATAACAATAATTCATACTCATACGAGGGCTATTCAAACAACCGGCAGAATACAAACACAAGCCCTTACTACAGCTATTACAACTCATACAACCAACAGAACTATGACGACCTGAAAACATCATCTTTTTACTCCGAGAGCTACGAGAAGCCGCGTAAGGGAAGAATAAGGGAAATGATATTACCCCTTGTAATAGTTGCGCTTATAAGCTCGGTTCTTGGCGGTGCTTTGGTCGGTGCATGGTTCCAGTTCGGAGCTCCGACTCTTGTTGAGAATAATCTACAGTCAGGAAACAATTCACAGGTTGATACGCAGCTTGTAAAACAGATTGAGATTGTCAATAATATTGAATCTCCCGCAACAGCGATTGCAGAAAAGGTAAGCCCTTCAATTGTCGGTATAAAGGTTACCTACAGGATACAGGATTTCTGGTTTGTTGCACAGCAGAGCAGCGGTTCAGGTTCAGGCATTATAATAAGAAGTGACGGGTACATTCTTACAAACAACCATGTTATTGAGGCAGCCATGGAATCAGGCACCAAAATTGCCCAGGGCGCTTCAATCCAGGTTATACTGCCGAACCAGACAGATCAGTTTTATGATGCTAAGGTGGTTGGCCGGGATGAAAGAACCGATATTGCCGTACTTAAAGTAGATCTGTCAGAACTGCCCGCTGTTGACATCGGCAACTCCGACGAGCTTAAAGTGGGAGAGCTTGCAATAGCAATAGGCAACCCTGCAGGACTTGAGTTCATGGGATCCGTTACACAGGGCATAATCAGCGGTTTGAACCGTGAAATACAGGTTGGAAGCGGGCGTCCGCTGAAAGTTATTCAGACCGATGCGGCAATAAACCCAGGAAACAGCGGAGGGGCACTGGTTAATTCAAAAGGTGAAGTTATTGGTGTCAACACTGTGAAAATAAGCGGTTCCAATTATGAAGGACTCGGTTTCGCGATCCCAATCAATACGGCAATGGAAATAGCCAACAGCCTTATATCCGACGGTTATGTAAAAGGACGTCCGCAGATTGGTGTTCAGATTGACACCAGGTACAATGAAGAAATGGCTGAAACGTATAAACTTCCGCCGGGATTGCTGGTTAAAGAAGTAATCCCCCTGAGCGGGGCCTATAACGCAGGAATCAAGATAGGTGATATTATAACCGAGTTCAACGGGGTTCCGGTGAAAACTTTTGATGAACTGGAAACAGAAAAAAATAAGTATAAGGCGGGCGATGTTGTAAAGATAAAAATCTACCGAATAGAAAGTTCTGATTTTACAAGAGGGCAATACCTTGAACTGGATGTTACGCTAAGCGAAGACAAGGGATAAGGTTTATGTGAAATTTATACGAAAAGAGCGGTTAAAATCGCTCTTTTTTTTATGTGTATAAATTCAATGTTCATTTTTGAATTTATTGAACTGAAAAAAAATATATGGTAAATTTATTTAGTAACGTATCAGGTGTTATTAAATGTAAGCATTTAAGTCTTTTCAAAATCTGAAAAAAAAGTGAGGAATGACAATGTCTGTAAGAAGAATCTTTGTTGAGAAAAAACCCGGTTTTGATGTAAAAGCTCAGAAACTCCGCGAAGAAATAACTGAATACCTTGAAGTAAGCGGAATAAGCAATGTGAGGGTTCTTGACAGGTATGATTTGGAAGGCGTGCCTGATGAAGACTATGAAAAGGTAAAATACTTTATCTTTTCTGATCCGCCTGCCAATTTCATATATGAAGATGAATTACCCGTTAAAAGCGGTGAGCGGGTTTTTGCGGTTGAACTGCTGCCCGGTCAGTACGAACAGCGTGCAGACAGCTGTGCACAGAGCATTCAGCTGATAACTGAAGGTGAAAGGCCTGCAGTAAAAGTTGCAACGGTAATAATAATTGACGGTAATATAACCGACGAGGCCTTCGAAAGAATAAAGAATTACTATATAAACCCGGTGGAAAGCAGGCTCGCGGGCCTGGAAAAACCTGAAACCCTTCGTGAAGAATACCGTATACCTGAAAAGGTTGAGGTAATGGAAGGGTTTATCAGCCTGGACGATGAAGCTCTGAAAAAGTTTGCCGAAAAACTTGGTTTTGCGATGTCATTTGAAGATCTTGCTTTTTGCAGGGATTATTTCAGGGACACAGAAAAGAGGAATCCTACAGTCACTGAGCTCAGAATGATTGACACCTACTGGTCAGATCACTGCAGACATACAACATTCATGACCGAAATTGAGGAGGTTTCCTTTGATAGCGGTCCTGTTTCCGAAAAGATTTCCGATGTTTACAATATGTATCTTGAAACCCGTAAAAATGTGTATAATGACAGGGAAAAACCCGTATGCCTTATGGACATAGCAACAATAGCGATGAAGGAACTGAAGCGGCTTGGCAGGCTGGATGACCTGGATGAATCCGACGAGGTTAACGCATGCAGTATTGTTGTTGATATTGATGTGGACGGCAAAAAAGAGCCATACCTTGTAATGTTTAAAAACGAAACCCATAACCATCCCACCGAGATAGAACCTTTCGGCGGTGCTTCAACCTGCCTTGGCGGTGCAATCCGTGACCCGTTGTCAGGGAGGTCATACGTTTACCAGGCCATGAGAATTACCGGATGCGGTGACCCGAGGAAACCGTTTGATCAGACGCTTCCGGGCAAACTTCCCCAGCGAGTTATAACAACACAGGCAGCATTGGGCTACAGTTCATACGGAAACCAGATAGGTGTTACAACAGGCCAGGTCCAGGAAATATACCATGAAGGGTATGTTGCAAAAAGAATGGAGCTTGGAGCGATAGTTGCAGCCGCACCGAAAAGGAATGTAGTAAGGGAAAAGCCCAAAGCAGGGGATGTCATCCTTTTGATCGGCGGCAGAACCGGCCGTGACGGCTTAGGCGGTGCCACCGGTTCGTCGAAGGAACATACCGAGGAATCCCTGACTGAAAGCGGTGCTGAGGTTCAGAAAGGAAATCCTGCAATAGAAAGAAATATACTGCGTTTGTTCAGAAAACCGGAAGCCTCGGTACTGATTAAAAAATGCAACGATTTTGGCGCAGGCGGTGTTTCGGTAGCTATCGGGGAACTTGCAGACGGCCTTGAGATTGATCTGGATGCCGTACCTACGAAGTATCCCGGCCTTGACGGAACCGAAATAGCAATTTCGGAATCCCAGGAAAGAATGGCAGTAGTTGTTTCGGCAGACAATGCTGATAAGTTTATAAAACTTGCAAAGGAAGAGAACCTCGAAGCAACGATTGTTGCAAAGGTTACCGACAGCAACAGGCTGGTTATGAACTGGCGCGGCCAGAGAATAGTGGATATCAGCCGTGAGTTCTTAAATACAAGCGGTGTAAGGCAGAAAATAAAGGTTGCTGTGAAGGAACCTGAAGATTCAGTCAATATTATATCCAGTTCAGAAACAGGCATGGATTTTGCCGAAGCATTCAGGCAAAACCTTCAGAAGCTGAATGTATGCAGCCAGAAAGGCCTTGTTGAAATGTTCGACAGTACGGTTGGAGCAGGTACGGTATTAATGCCTCTCGGAGGCAAGAATCAGCTGACACCGGCTGAAGGAATGGCTGCAAAGATACCCGTCCAGGACGGGGAAACAAGTACGGCTACATTGATGGCCTTTGGTTTCAACCCTGAAATTTCAACAAAAAGTCCTTTCCATGGCGCTGTATATGCCGTTGTTGAATCGGTGGCAAAAATTGTTGCGATGGGGGGCGACCATACCGGAATACGCCTGTCGCTTCAGGAATACTTCGAAAAATTGGGGAAAGACCCCGTTAAGTGGGGGAAACCCTTCAGTGCGTTAATGGGTGCGTTCTATTCACAGATGAATTTGAAAATACCTGCAATCGGCGGAAAGGACAGTATGTCGGGTACATTTAATAATTTGAATGTGCCGCCCACATTGGTTTCGTTTGCAATCTGCACTGCGGATGCTGCAAAAGTATTGTCCCCTGAGTTCAAGAAGGCAGGAAGCAGCGTGGCGCTGGTGAAAATAAGAAAAGACCGGGTTGATCTTCCGGACTTTGAGCATTTGAACTTAACATATTCAAAGATTCACAGGTTAATCTCAGAAAGAAAGATTCTGTCTGCATGTACCGTCAAATCCGGAGGCGTTGCGGAGGCTGTTTCAAAAATGGCTTTTGGTAACGATATCGGCTTTGTTTCATCAAAAGATGCAAATTCAGAATACTGGTTTGCACCCTGTTATGGAAATATTGTTCTTGAAATATCTGAAACTATTGATGCAAAGGAATTGCTTGCGGGCCTTGACTATGAAATCATAGGGAAAACAACGGCTGAACCCGTTATAACCATCGGCGGTGCCGCAATGGATCTGAACGAGCTTAAAACCCTTTGGCAGGAGCCATTGGAAAGTGTCTTCCCGACACGTGCAAAACACAGGAATGAAAAACCCGCTTCGTCCATTTTCAACAGGATGAAGCCGATACATCACAGCGAAGTTTTCGCAAAACCACGCGTGTTTATACCAGCACTGCCGGGAACCAGCTGTGAATACGACATTGCGGCAGCTTTTGAAAAGGCCGGCGCGGCTGTTGATGTGTTTGTACTTAAGAATTCAATGCCTGCTGCTGTAAAAGAGTCTGTCAGGGTTATGAGGGAAAAGATCCAAAACAGCCAGATTGTAATGATACCGGGCGGCTTCAGTGCAAGCGACAAATTTGACGGTTCAGGAAGGATTACCGCTGCGGTATTCGGTAAACCCGAGCTTGGTGAGGCATTAATGGATCTTGTCAGGAACCGTGACGGGCTGATCCTTGGAATATCCGGCGGGTTCTATGCATTGCTTAAACTTGGATTGCTGCCTTACGGCGAAATTCGTGAACAGGACGAAAACAGCCCCACACTGGCATTGAATGTAACGGGCAAGTATGTTTCACGCCTTGTAAGAACGAAGGTTGTGTCTTCATTGTCCCCATGGCTGGCAAAAACCGTACCCGGAGACGTTTATACCGTTGCTGTTTCTCATATCGACGGAAGGTTTACTGCGAGCGAAGAGACATACAGAAAGCTGATGGAAAACGGTCAAATAGCAACACAGTATGTTGATTTCAACGGCAGCCCGACATATGACATTGAATTCAACCCGAATGGTTCGCTGCATGCAGTGGAAGGCATAACGAGCCCTGACGGCAGAATTTTCGGGAAAATGGGCCACAGCGAAAGATATTCAGCATATGTGTTCAGGAATGTTCCGGGCGAAATGGACCAAAAACTGTTTGAATCAGGGGTTGAATATTTTAAATAATTGATTTAAAATCACATACATTTCGTCAGCCGATTAAAAGGTAACTGTAATCACAACCATCGCCTCGGGCATAGAATAATATGAACATATTCTGTGTAAGGCGATGGTTTTTCATGTTATTGATTAAAAGGCCTGTCGATATTATTACGCGCGTATACCGAAGACCCGATATCACAATGTTATACCCGCAGGTTGCGGGAAATGGGAATTTAAATGCAAACCTAATGATGAATGCGAAAATCAGGAATGCAGTAATGGACCTGGTCAAGTCACTTGAACAGCCCGATTTGAGGTCGGTAATCGAAGGCTCTTTTGAAATCAAGAACAACCAAAGAGGAATTCTGAGCATACTGCTTATTGGCATGGCTGAGTTCGGAGGAGCCCATCCGATGACGGTGACAAAATCACTTACAATGGATACCGGAACAGGGGAAAGTTACAGTTTACATCAGCTTTTCAGTCCGGGTTACATGGAGATAATAAACAACGAGATCAAGCGGCAGATAAGAGAACGGGATATACCCCTTATTGACAGCTTCAAGGGTATATCTCCCGAACAGGACTATTATATCTCGGACCATACCATTGTAATATTCTATCAGTTATACGAACTATCACCGTATGCCGCAGGGTTCCCGTACTTTCCGATACCCCTGTACATGCTCTCGGACGTTATACCCGGCGACGGCCTACTGGCAAGGCTTGACTATTTTATATGAAAAACAGGAATATACAATGCATTTTGCTGCCATACTCCGTATATTTTTCATAACGGGTACAGATAATATTGCTGATAAAAGTACGGCAGGTGATGGATATGGAAGATACGAATGATATGAATGATGTGAAAATAACCTCTTATGACAGGCTTATGCGGGCATGGGAAAACTCCATGGAACTGGCGAGGGATTTTGAAGTGTATTCAAAAAGGGTGGATGATGAAGAACTGAAGGAAGTATTCAAGAAGTTTGCAGAAGAGGAAGGCCTTCATGCCTCAAAGTTCCGTGAACTGCTTTTAAAGCGCCAGAAGGAAAAAATGCAGTAACCGGGTAATAAATAAAGATACTTTGCGGGTGGGATTGATGATTAAGGCCTCACCCGCTGTTTTATTCATCTGTTTTTTTATTCAGAGTGACATGGATTTTATCCTCCGAAACAGATATCCTTATTTCTATTGGGTAATCCCGGGTATTTTTAAAGCGCAAATCCTTTGAATTATATACAACTGCTGCGTCCTTGCCTTCGGGTACATAAGAGACTTTTCTTGAATGCCTGTGCCTCTCAACTATTTCCAGGTCAGCTTCGAGTGCTGCATTATACAAGGTTGTGCTGACCTGGCATACCCCTCCGCCCACACCTTTGCTTTTTTCCCCATCAACGAATATTGGTGCTTCTTCATAGCCTTTTTCCCTTGTGCGCCTGCCCACCGTTTCGTTGAACGAGAAAACCTCGCCGGGTTCTATCACTGTTTTGTCCAGATCCTCTGCAGCCAGCTTAATATTATTTACCCTGTGTTTATCCTTATCATAAATTTTGGTTGTGAAGCTGCTGATTACGTTCGGGTTTTCGGGTTTTATTGTTGTTACAGGTCCGGCCGTCGGCGAAGAAAGCGGTATAGGCGTAACCGTAGCCTGAGGCGGACTGTTTTCGGTTTTTCTGTCATTTGCACTCTCGTTTGCCGAGCAGCCGGAGAAAAATATGAAAACAAGCGTGAAAACAAAACTAATTTTAATAATTCTCATTTTATCACCCGGAATATATTCTTTGAGTAAACATAATAAAACATGCCGGAATAAATATAGATTTAATAAGCAATAGCGGCAAAAATTTGAAAATGTTTCCCGTTTCAGTTTTTCGGATATTACAAGGAAATCAATCATATAGTAATAACAATGGAAATATTGGCAGTTCATATGTAACAGAGGGATATTATATGTTCATTTTTATTCGTGCACGACATATCGCTGCGGTTGCAGTTTTATTTGCCGTTGTTATTGCAGTTTTTGTATTTGCGTCAAATGGCAGGAATGATTATCTGCTTGTCTGGGATGATTCTGTGCCGGTAAACAGCGACCTTTCAGAAGAATTTGCCAGATACCTCGAGAAAATAATCCGTACACGGGATAAAGCCATGCTCGAAAATGAAATTGAAAGCATAAAACCTTTGTATAATGTTAATACAAGGCTTGGAACCTACGCTTTTGAACATGAGAAGAAAAAGATTGAATACCTGCAGAACTGGGCAGAGAAACAGGGGGTGAATTTCCAGGACATAAACACATTTTTTAAGATCAGGTGGGTGAAAGAGAAAGGAAGCAAGGTAACGGTCAACTTTTCCGCGATAACCGAATATACATACGTATATATCAATATGCCTGGAACTCAAAACAGGTTCAGAATTGCAACCTATCATCTGCTGGAACTTGCAAGCGATGATGATAACTGGCTTATAACAAAGGAATGGTACACCGATCCTTTTGCAGATTCCCTGAACTCGGATACGCTTAAGGCCGAAGACAATAAGGTATATATCCTGAGCCAGGAACCAAGGGATTTTTCAAACCTGAACGAAAGACGTATTAAGGCCGTTGAATATGCCGACCTTTATTGCGGCGCCAGTGACAATGAGGACTATTATTTCCGTTATAATAATGAATACAAGAATTACAACTCCCTTGGCGGCGACTGTACAAATTTTGCTTCACAGGCACTGTATGCCGGCGGTTTCAGGAAAACCGGGAGTTGGAATTACGAGAAGGACGGAAGCCGTGCCTGGGTAAATGCGCAGGGTTTTAAGGATTATTTGCTGTACAGCGGCCGTGGTTCACTGATAGTTCACGGAACTTACGACAAAGTACTTAAACTTTCATACAAGCTGCTGCCCGGAGATATTATAGCGTATGAGAAAAAAGGGAAGGTAGCACATATATCGGTTGTTACCGGGGCGGATTCACGGGGCTACACCCTGGTGAACTGCCATAACACCGACAGGTTCAGAGTTCCGTGGGATTTGGGCTGGAGTGATAAAGGTATAAAATTCTGGTTGATAAGGGTTAATTACTGAAAAGGTCTGTTCGGAATACAGCGAATAAAAAGCATTTTAAAAAAAGGACTGTGGAAACAGTCCTGTTTTATGCGGTTTCTTCCTGTTTTGACCTTTCCTTTATAGATGACAGAGCGTATTTTGCCGCATTTATTACATATCTGTCAGTCTCTTTCTCCAGCATGAACCTGATGAATTCAGTCGCCTTTGGCGAACCAATTTTACCGAGGGATTCAACGGCAACAAGACGAATATCCGGGTTAGGATCTCTTAAAAGATTAGCTAATGCGTTTATTACTTCAAGAGTATCAAAGTTGGACAGAGCTCGTATGGCACCGATACGTACATCTTTATCGTCGATGTTTAGTGCACTGAGGAGTTTCTTTGTTTTCTTCTTGCTTTCCCACTTCTCAATCTTTTTCAAGGTAATACCCATAAAACAGCCCCTCCTTTTCTTTTATTACATATATTATATATAATTTTCCAGCCTAATTCAAATTGGCGGTAACATTTCTTGGATTTATGGAAACCGTTTTTGTATAAGTTGCATAGTATGTATGGAAGCAATAATTTATTCAAACTCCGTGGAGGTGTGCAAAATGTTTGAATTTGATCTGGAAGGGCTTAAAAAGCAGTTGAAAGCCGAAATAAAGGCGCAGCTTGAAGCTGAACTGGAATCGGAACAGGACATCAGGATTAAGGAAGATGAAGACACAAGGCAAAAACAATACAACAAACAGATAAACTATAATATATTGACTCAAAGACAGTATCAGGGGCAGAACTCCAGGCAAAAGACCGAAAGCGAAAGTGAAAGCGAAGCTGAAACTGATACAAAGAGCGTTTCGGTAAATACAGCAGAAAGCATAGCAAAAAACAAGGCAAAGCAGGAACAGGAGCAGGAGGCAGACGCAAGGTTTGAAGCAGATAAGAAGCATAAGTATTATTAGGATGAATATTCCCGGGAGCGGTATTCTGGTACCGCTTCAGGGAAATAGTTGAAAGAAAAACAGGGGAGATGTATTGTTATGGAAGGAGCGGGAAAAGCTATGAAAGGGAGCATGTACAGTTCAACTCGCAGGACCTGGACCAGGAACAGAATGTACATTTGGATCCCGTTCAACTGAATACGCAAAACATTCAGGTTATCTTGGCAAGAGATGATTATTCCTGTGTTATAACAGGCAATACTTATAAGGGGAAAAACAGGTATATTGCGGCAGATGTCAACATACTTCTTTTCTTCGGCTATGAAGGGAATGTTCCCGTTCATAAAACCAAATCAGATTCGAACGGGAATTTCAGAATTGAAGGCTTACCTCCGGGCTTTTACTGCATTGCGGCACAGTACAGTGAATCTCCGGTGGAAAGACACCTGATAAAACTTCTTCCCGGCCAAACCCTGCATCAGACTTTCATTTTCTGATATCAATTATTTTTACTGCCTGAAGCGTAATGCTTAGGGTACCGGTTTGTAAACCAGGCCGTAAATATTCCCAGAATAACTGGCAGAACCTGGCTTAAAAGCTCGACAGACTCTGATAACGGCGATTGCATGAAATAATATGAAAATACCGAAGTCAATAAATACAGAACAGCCCAATAGCATGTAATAATCCTGTTGGTTCTCATGAACAGGGGATTATTAAAGGCCTTGTTACCCCCATATTCGTAAAGGACAGCGAGTCGTCGGCATCCTGTTTTTCAGGGTTTTCCCTTATCAATCCCCCAGCTGGCGTCAGACATTTGCTCATAGACCTCTCGTGGGAACAAAAGCTGATTCAGCTTCTGCATTGTTTTATCCGTAATGCTTCCGTCGGCAAACTCCGAGCCTGCAGTTTTCACTGCCTGTAAATATTCATTCGTCCGTTCGCGTAATTCGGGCACACTGAATAATTCCCCCTGCCCGCAAAAAATTGATGTAAAGTTGTTTTTGCCGTAAATCCTGTCAAACTGTGCAATTACGGAATTATAGTTCCCCTCTGCCGTATAAAACCCGCAGGTGGAAATAAGTACATATCGCTTGCCGCTCATATCATACCTGTATTCATGACCGCCCGAGGGAGCGTTTCTGTCCATGAACGGCAAAAGCATGGGCAGCTGACGATCGATGAGCATTTTCAGGCGTGACGGCAAGCTGTAATAATAAAGCGGAAAACTCCAGATTACCACGTCGGCTATAAGCAGCTTATTGATAATACCAGGCATATCATCATCGAACACGCATTTTCCGGGCGTTTTATACCAGCAGTAAAAACATCCCCTGCAATCGTGGATATTAAGTTTGCTGACATTAAGTATTTCAATGTTTGCGGCTGTTCGTTCCGAAATACCTTCCAAAAAGGCATTCGTTAATTTCAGGGTATTACTGTTTTCACACTTTGGACTTCCATTTAAAACCAGGATATTCATATTAATTCTTCCAACTTTCTTATGCGGTTTTCCGCCCATTCATAGCACATCCTGACACAGATGAAGCCAAAATCGGCTGTGAACTGCCATTACAAAACGTTATTGCCAGGAACGGCGGATGCATATTCTTTTGAAACCGGGCTGTTATAAACATATAAGCGGAATAGCATGTTTTTATGCTATAACTGTTTTATTATTTATACTATTATAACTGAAAAAGTAAATATGACAATAACAATTTTAACCGGGTATGAATGGGTAAAACGGGCTGCTAAACTGTTTCTGAAAAAGGTTTGGTCAAAGCAAGGTACCTGTTTTACATACGGGTGACGGCAGGAAAATGCAATGAGTTATTGAAAACTAAGACTCAACGCTGCAGTATAAAAAAAGGCTGTAACTCCGTTATGCAAATTGAATACGGATAAGCGGGAAGTTCTAAATGACCGCAAAATCGAAAAGATGAGGTAAAAAAATATCCGAATGAACCATATAACAGTTCGTCCGGATATTGCCTTATGGTGCGAGTGATGGGACTTGAACCCATACGCCATTCGACACACGCCCCTCAAACGTGCCTGTCTGCCAATTCCAGCACATCCGCATGACTATTAATTTGTAACGGCAAAATTTATTATACTAAGGAACATATGCAGTGTCAAGTGTTTTTTATTTTCAGTTTCCTAAATGATCTATTGACATTCGGACAATGCACCGCAGTTTATCATTACATCCGATTACAGGCTTTACATGAAGGAATACAGTAACAGCGGATGGAACATGATTGGTGAACTGTATGGCTATGAAATCAGCAGGGAAAATCTGTATGACTTGTTTATATTGCCTTCTGACAAAGTCTACGATGCGCTGGACAAAACAAAACTGGTTTATCGCGCCGACAGCAGAGACCCTGAAATAAAAAGGTTCTACCTGGTGATGCAGCAGCAAAACGGAAGCTTATTGGTAGCAGAAGTATACGACAGCATGGGGCCGATTCGCACCCGATGGCTGTTTGCCCTGAAGAAACTTAAAGGGAACGGTGATGAATCCGTTAATGAATTACCAGACAATAAAAAGGATATTGCGGGATTTGCGGGAGAAAAACTTTCTGTCAGACAGGAAATCATGCTGCCGGATTTTATATATGACGGAAACGATCCGTTGGATAAACTGGTTTATGCCACTGAAACAGAGAAGTACTCCAGGCCGCAGGAAGGATTTACGGTAGTTGCGCCGAAAATTCACGGAAGCTATGAAGAGGATGGTTACCTTAAGGTTTTTGTGACTACTTACTTTGCAACCTATAAGCTTTATGACAATGTGCTGGATATAATGACCGCGGGTGTTGTGCCTTCCGCAATAACTTTTAAGAAAGACGGGAGCGGCAGTTACATACCAGAAAAACATGAACAGTCAGGAGACGGAGCAGATTGGGAACCGTCGATAAGGAAATTCTGTACTATGCCCGTATCGGGTAAGGAAATACCCGGGCTTGCTGATGAAATAATACATCATTACGGAAACCATGATGACATACGAAACCTGCATTATGAAAACCTTTCTAGGCACCTGAAGGCAAAAGGCATATATAATGCAGTACTCTATAATTCACGAGGCGAGGTTGAGTTTATAATGAGCGGTAAAAAGACTGAATGAGTCCAGTGTTTTTTTTCGTAAATTTTAATCGTTGACAGGGTGGAAAATATATGTAATACTTTTTTGAAAAGTTTGAAGTGCTTATTAACTACTCTGGTTACCTTAAGGGGGATTGATGCAATGGATGCTCTGAAATTCAAAGGCACGCCGCAGCTTGAGACCGAAAGACTTATATTAAGAAGGCTCAGGCCTGAGGATGAAAACGATGTTTTCGAGTATGCTTCGGATGAGGAAGTTTCCCGGTTTGTGTTCTGGAATACACACAGGTCGATAGAAGATTCCCGTAATTTTATCAATTCTACGCTTGGCAGATATGAAAGGGATGAAGCAGGGGAATGGGGCATTGTCCTGAAAGAAGAGAATAAACTTATCGGAACCATAGGTTTTACAGGATTTGATTCGAGAAGCAGGCGTGCGGAAATAGGATACGTTCTTTCCAGAAAATACTGGGGACAGGGAATTATGCCCGAGGCTTTGAACAGGCTGCTGGAATTTGCATTTACCGAAATGGATCTGAACAGAGTTGAATGTCACCACGTTTCACCAAATGAAAAATCAGGAAGGGTCATGCAGAAAGTCGGTATGAGCTATGAAGGAACCGCCAGGGAAAAAGTATTTTTCAAGGGCCAATTCTGGGATCTCAAGCAATATGCAATTCTTAAGTCGGACTGGGTAATAAAATAAGACTGTATGTAAGCAGCAGGATTCTAATAAAGGAGTTTGTGTATAATGGAGAAATTGTCCATAGCTCCAGGAAATAGCTTTTGTCTGCAGGCTTTGTTTTTGTATGGTACATATAAGGAAGACGGAACGCCGAATTTTGGGCTGTTCTGCTGGTTCAGTTACTGCTGGGACGGGGAATTGGCTGTTATGGCCTGTATTGGCGGAGATAAATTAACCAAGGACCGTATCCGTGAAAACAAGGTATTCTCAGCCAATCTTGTCACTGAGTCGCTGCTTCAGCTTGCTGATTATTTGGGCAATACTGAGGGGTATAAGAAAGGGAAAATGGATATTCCGATTGAAATTGAAAAAGGTGCGGTATTGGATGTTCCGGTCCTGAAAAACAGTCCATGGGTTTTTGAGCTTGAAGTGAAACAAGAAATACCGCTTGACGGCAGCGATGTATTCATATGCAGGGTCCGCAATACATTGGTGGCCGGGGATCTTAAAGATGAATCGATAAGTGCCGATGAACGGTTGCGCATGGCTGCTCCTGTCGTATGGATTGGCGAGGGTCAGTATCATGCGCTTAACAGCAAGTCTTTGGGAAAAACCGGTGAATGGAAAGATTTATTCATGATTTAAACTGATTTTGGCAGGACAACTTCTGCCTTAAATCCTTTGCCAACATCGCTGTATAAGTTCAAATATCCGTGATGGGCCCGGGCAATTCTTTCAACCATCGGTAATCCCAGTCCGTGACCGTTTTTACGCGGATGCTTCCTTTTAACGGTGTATGGCAGTTCAAGCAAATCGGGGAGCACTTCCCGGTCTATTCCCTTGCCGTTATCAGAAACAATGAAACTGCAGGTTTTATTGTTTTCATCAGAGGATATTTTAATTTGTATTCGGCATCCGCCGGGGTTATGGGTAATACTGTTATGAACCAGGTTAGTAAAAGCACGGGTCAAAAGCCGCTCATCTCCGTCAACCAGGCGTTCTCGTCCAAAACCTCAATTTCCAGCGTAAAGCGTTCATCGAGACCGTTGTTAAGAAAATCTGAGGCGATTTGTCTGGCCAATGCTGACAAACGGATTGTTTTTTTCTCAAGAGGCTGCATTTCATATTCCAGCATCGAAACAAGGTTAAGGTCATTCACAAGGGCTTTCAGTTTTTCGGCCTGCTGGCGTATAATACCTGCCTGCTTTCTTTGTTCTTCCGGGATAACAGGGTTTTCTTCCAAATCGCTTGCATAACCAAGTATCATAGAAAGAGGTGCGCGAATATCGTGTGAGATACCGGCTATCCAGTTTGATCTGGCCTCATCTCTTTTCCTTAAGCTGTCGTTTTTCTGCTGCAGCAAAGCCGAGGCGCGGTTTACGCTATGGGCAAGGTTTGCAAGAACACCTTTTGGCTCTATATATACTTCCTTATCCTCTGCAAGATCCTGTATGCCCTGAGTCAGAGGACGGATGGAGCGAATTAACCCGGAACCGATAATAACAGACAAAAGCAATGCCATAATAACATTAGCGGCAAGCAATAAAACCGCTTTCAGAGGCAGGGAGGATGCCCATTCTGTGGGGAAGCTCTGAACATACTTTGCCAGGCTTCCCTTGGGATACCCGACAACTACCAAACCTTCACTGTGTTCCCATACAAAAACCGGATAATCCATCAGGTAATTACGGGTAAATTTGGCAATATCAGTCAGGGAATATTTTTTGGGAATTTCATCGGGGAGCATGTAATCCCATACCACGTTCCCGTCATTGTCAATAAGCATCGCCCATGCCTGTTTCTGTTTCAATATATATTCAATGTCGGATTCCAAAGAATAGGCATTGGATTCTGAATGCAGGCTTTCTGACACTTTCCGGACTATAATACCGGGAGACTGGCCTGTATTCATACCATCGAATACTACTGCGCCAAGCAGTATAAAGTTTGCGATAAGTATTACAAATGAAATTATAATGGTTGCAACTATAAAGCGTTTTAGAATACGAATTGTTCCTTCTATGTTTATCACTCCCTGACCAGCAGCTTGTATCCTAATCCTCTTACCGTAATCAAATGTTCAGGATTGGACGGAATATTTTCAATTTTCTCCCTGATACGGCGTATATGAACCATAAGTGTGTTCTCATAGCCATAGTAATCGTCATTCCACGCAGCCTGGCACAAAGCATCGCTGGTTACGATTCTGTTCCGGTTCTCATAAAGTTTAAGAAGCAATGCGTGTTCTTTGGCTGTAAGTGTATATTCTGTACTGCCATGCCTGACAATGCCGCCTTCAAGATCAATGATGCGATCCCCGAGCTGAAAGACAGGAAGTTGTTCTTTCTTAGGAGGAGAATAAACCCATCGGAGAATTGCCATTATACGCAGTACCAGTTCCCGAGGCAAAAAAGGTTTTACTATATAGTCATCCGCCCCAAGTCCAAGGCCCAATATGCGATCTTCATCCTCACCCCTTGCAGACAGGAAAAGCACCGGCATATCCGATACCCTGCGAAGGGCTGTAAGAAGGGAAAAACCGTCTCCGTCGGGCATCATAACGTCCAATATCGCTATATCTGGTTTTATAGTTGTGCAAACCGTCAATGCCTCGGCACAGCCGTCTGGGAATTGCTATGGCGATCGTTTCTTTTCCGAAGCTTTTGATCCTGGACGAGCCGACAAACGGGCTGGACCCTGCGGGAATAGGGGAAATTCGTGAATTAATTAAATCCTTACCGCTGCAATATGGTATGACAGTATTGATTTCCAGCCATTTGCTTTCTGAGATTGAACAGACCGCAACAGCGGTAGGCATCATTAATAATGGAGTGATGATGTTCCAGGGAAGCCTGGAAGATTTGAAAAAAGGCAAGCAGCCTGACATTTTGGTAAAGACGGGGAATAATTGGCTTGCGCAGAAACTTCTTACTGAAAAAGGATATTCGCCTTCGGTTGACGGAGAATTTCTGGTATTTCGAAATTTGACCGACGAGCAGGTTCCGAATGTTAACAGAATCCTGACAGCGGGCAATATTGATGTTTATAGGATTGAGGAACAAAAGAAGAGCCTGGAAAGCATATTCCTCGATATGACTGGAAAGGAGAGCAGCCTGTGATGAAACTTGTAGGAATTGAGCTTTATAAACTCCCGGAAAACAATAAAGCCGGCGGATTCATACAGCCGTATATTTCTCGGGACTGATTTTCGGACTTTGCACCATATTTCGTTTAGCCCATGTTCCTTTGCATAATTTTCAAGCCATGCCAGCATGGCCTTCGCTATTCCCCTGTTTCTTGCTTCCGGGATTACCGAAAGACGAAAGAAGTAGAGAGAATTATTGTCAGTTCTGAATCTCACCGTACCTGCAGGAACCCCGTTTAAATAATAAAGCAGGGCCATTTCCGAGCCATTTCTCAAAGCTTCTTCAATTGAGCTTACCGTCTCGGCAAGCGCGCCGGAAGGAGTGTCTGAATTCCTGTATTCTTCAAAAGCAGAAAGCATTATTTTGTAAACCAGGTGGGCATCTTCTGCAGGCGGCCGAATCATAAAATTCCCCCATTTGACTCATTTCTGATTCTGAAACAGTATATTTGACATTTTAGCAATTATTTATTGAATAAGTAAATCCTGTTTACAATAAAAAATAAAAAACGAAACGAATCGTCACCAATGGAAAAAAAACTAAAAAGAGAATTTTATCGATTTGAAACAGGAAAAGCAGGGTAAATATTAAGAAACAGAAGCGATCTTTTCAAAAAATGGCGTTGGCTTCTGCAAGTAAGGAGGTAAACTATATGAAAGTTTACGATTTCAAGGTTAAGGCGCAGGACGGCAGTGAAGTGGATTTGTCCCGGTATGCCGGAAAAGTCCTGCTTATTGTGAATACAGCCACTGAATGCGGTTTTACCCCGCAGTACGATGATCTCCAGGCCATGTATGATGAATATCATGATAAAGGATTTGAAATTCTTGATTTCCCGTGCAACCAGTTTGACCAGGCACCCGGAACTGATGCTGAGATTCATGCTTTCTGCGTTGGACGGTTTGGCATCACGTTCCCTCAGTTCAGTAAAGTTGACGTAAATGGCGATAATGCCATACCCCTTTATAAATGGCTTACTTCCAATACCAAGTTCCAGGGTTTTACAGGTCCAATGGCAGAGGTTCTTACTCCGCTGGTTGAAAAGATGGACAAGGATTATAAAAACAATGGCAATATTAAGTGGAATTTTACCAAGTTCGTTATTGACAGGAACGGTAATATCGCTGCCCGGTTTGAACCCACTGCCGATATGAAGGAAGTCAGGGCCAAAATAGAAGAACTCCTGTAAAATGTTACAGTAAAATACGGACCATCGCTATTCTCGCAAGCTACCTTTATAAACTGCAGAAATAAATACCTAATCTTCCCTGAATAAGCCGCCTATATGAGAAAATGATATTTCCACGGCGGCATTTTTTTATGCTTTTACTGTATGTCACACTGTACACCCAGGCATTCAAACCACGATGCTCCTTATTCATACCAGTAACTGTGACGAAAGTTACTATGACAGGACAGGCTATACTGCCATGCTGGAACGCTATAAAAATACGCTTGAACGCTTTGTCGGTCCTACAAAAGTCATTACATACGGAAATACTTTGCAGGTGGATGATTACAGTAAGTTTGACTGGACCGTCTTCAACCCGGACGAGAAAAAAGCCCGCCATGAAACGGTATTTCCGGTGAAACTGAAGGAAGCCTATAAACTCGGGGCTGAGCTTGTTTAAGTTCAGGGGAAAATATACATAACGTTGAATATTATGTTATTGGGAGCTGGCCATGAACGGTATGGCTCTTATTTTTTTAACTGGATTATAATACTGAAGATATTCTGATTGCTGATGTATAAAATATATATAGATTTCGTTGTTTTTGACCGTATGGATTTACATATATTATTCGCAGCATTTAATAATGGAATTTATATTTTAAGCAAGCGGATAAATATTACCTGCCATGCAGGATGTTACAATTAACGAAACTTCCGAAACATATAAAGCGCCGGGAGCAACAGAAAACTGTTCAGGGACGGACCGGGCCGAAAGGGCAAAACGGAAAAAATGGGAAGTTGCGCTAAGACAGTACCACGTCTACGGCCTAATATTCAGCTTTCTTAAGGAAATACCTGTAAGCGAAAAGCAAAAGCGCCAGGTTGTATACGGCACCTATCAGGAGATATGCCGGAAAGCTCAGATCGGAACCCGTCTTTACGGGCATGAATTCAAGCAGCATGCCCCGGATGCTCCAGAAATTCGGGAAAACACCCAGCAGGTACTGCATTTTCCCCTGGAAGGTTTCCAGTACCATAAGTGCCGGAACCAGGGCCAGGATCCCTGTACCCTTGATCATTGCAAAGCCTTCCACCTTGTTTCTGGCCAATGCGCCCTGCAGCAGACCTAATGCGGGGGTAAGCAGCCCGTTGACCAGCGAAAAGAAAACAATATGCACAAGCTCAATTCCGTCAAATAGTGAAAAGCCCATCACGGAATACCTGTCGCCTGCAAGGATTTTGGTTCCTGCAAGAACTATGATGTTTCCGGCTACCGACATCAGGTAGATATATGCCAGTTTGAACCTTATGTAGCCGGATGTGCCTGCCGGAGTAACGGCAATGGTGCTCAATGTGTGCTCATCCTTATGCTCCAGCAAAAGAAAGGTGGCCAAGGCTGCAAGGAAAAAGGGTCCGAAAGCAAGGATGACAAAAATCAGCAGGAGCATGGTCATCCTGAGTACGTCCCCTTTCATGGGATCGATGGATTCAAAGATCATAGGAAAGATAAAGGATGATAAAGCCAGGATAATTATAGGGAAGGTACACATATAGATATTCATGGGATCGCGAATAATGTTTTTAGCTTCGTATTTCAGCAATGACAGATATTTGCGCATCTTGTTACCCCCTTACAGCGTTGTCCCTGAACTTCGGAAAAACGGCAAATTTGAAAAGCACTGCAGCCAGGAACACAAGGTACAGGCATCCTGTAATGACCAGGCCGGGCTTATACTCTTCCATAACGGCTGAGGCAATGAGATGGTTTGCCGAATGGGAAGGTGAAATCATAAGCAGCCATTCGTACCTGGCGTTGATGATTTGAAAGCTGAACAGGATTGAAGGTACGGTAAAAATAAACATGTATGCTGCCAGCAGACCCAACATGGAAGAGAAATCCCTGCTGTTCAGGGAAAGGACGAAGCCTATTGCTGCATGGGCAGCACCGGAAATGGCAATAAACAGAAACAGCGATGCGTAGTTGAAAGTTATCCTGTGGATTAGGAACACAGCAAGGGAAGTAATAACGGCGGATTCCATGGCGAGGAACATGGAAGCGACGGTTTTGGCCGTGATAATCTGTCCCAGGGATACAGGCATCACCATCATGGTACGTATTGTGCCATCCTGTTTTTCCAGGTGGTGTGAAGCACCCAGGAGCAAAACCGACATGACGGCTGTGTCGATAAATATCACCAGCGGAGCCATTTTGCGGGCTTCTTCGGCAGTGAGAAACAGGAACAATACGATCCACAGAACAGAGGTGACCAGACTGACAGGGAGGATCTTGTATCCACATCATTCATTAAATGTGTGGTCAGGAACACAGTGCCGCCACGGTCCCGGAATTCGCTTATCATATCCTTGATGATCCTGGCATTTCCGGGATCAAGCCCATTGGTCACCTCATCGAGGAACAAGACCTTAGGGTTGTTGAGCATGGCCCTGACGAAATTCAGGCGTACCTTCATACCCTTGGAATATTCGCCGACTTTCATATTGCGGTATTCCCACAGGCCTACTCTTTCCATCAGTTCCCGGATATCGGCGGTGTTTTTATAGAAGCCTGCGAAAAACTGCATGTTTTCCAGGGCGGTCAGTTTGGTAAAATGTACCGGCATCTCAAACCCGACGCCAATTTCTTCATAATATGAATTATCCATACTCCTTAGGTCTTTGCCGAAGTATCTGACACTGCCCCTGTAACCGTCAAGCAGCTTGACCAGTATTTTCTGGGTAGTGGATTTTCCTGCCCCGGATGGGCCCAAAAGCCCGAAGATTTCGCCTTCATGCACATCAAAGGAGATACCCCTGATGGTATCTTCACCGGAGGACGGATACCTGAAGTACAGGTCTTTGACACTGAAAGCAGTTCCCATGACGTTACCCCTTTCCTTTAGTTTGCCTGTTATCCGTTCTGTTCTGATAATTGTCAGAAGCAGGAGGCTTCCCGGTTATTCCGTACTGTATCACATCTATGACCTGGATGGCTGTTTCAAGAAGGTTTCCGGGATTTACGCCTGTAACCAGTTTGTCGATGTTTGCAAAGAGGATCTCAATCAGTTTGACTACAAACCCGGGCGGGTAGCTGCTGTCGATCTGTCCGGACTGAACAGCCTGGTAAACCCATTCACTGAAGGATTTATAGTAGTCGAAACCAAAGAAACCGAATAACCGGTTGCGGAATTCGTCATCTTCTTCCATCAGCTTATTGGAAATGTGATGCATCCGTTCATCAGACATCATGAATTCCGCGGTCGCCTGCATCATTTTTTTGAGCATGCCGAAAAAGTCATCGGTGCTGAAGTTTTCCCGCATAAGCGGATAAAAGAAAGAGAGCTTTTTTTGAACCAGTATGTCCATCATGGCAAGGTAAAGCCCGAATTTGTCGCCAAAGTGATGATAGAAACTGCCTTTGCTCATGCCGGCTTTCCTGAGGATATCATTGAGGGATGCATCTGCGTATTTTCTTGCGGCGAATTCGTCAATGGCTGCTTCTTTCAGTTCCGGAAAGCGCAGCAGAGGGTTATTTTCTCCAATTAGTGCATGGTAGTTGAAACTGCGTTTTTTCATGCAGTACCCCCGATGGTTATATTCAAAAATGCATCTGTTAACGGCAGTCAGCATTCCATTTGAAGTTTGGATCAGTGTCGCATAATAAAGCCGTGATCATCACCGAGTTAAGTAAGGATCATCACTGCAATAGACCAACCGGTCTAAACCGTACGGTCTAATAATATCATATGATCATCCGGGCTGTCAATATACCGCAGTTTGCCTGTCCTTAAATTCAATTAAGCCTGATTATGGAGGGCTTTAGGATGAAATAAAGGGAAAAAGTACCTGTAAAGATACGATACCGAATGGTTGTATATTCGGGAACCGGTTTTTTTAATCCCTGAATGTAAAGGTTTGCCTGCATGTTTCGATATAAAATATGAATGCTTTTCGGGAATAAGCCAAAAAATCAATTGGCGGATTAGGTCCGGGCAAAAGCAAGGCTGTAATGCCTAAAGAGTTCTGCTTAATATGTGATGCCATTGACTGTCTGATTTGTGTTTCAAACGGTCAAATGCCAATGGTTTCATAAAGTCCTGATATGTATGGGAAGATAAAAGAAGGCCTTAAATGATTGGGACAGAGAAATCGGAACCGTTATATGTGAACGGGCAGAAAATTTTTACGGCAGGAGGAGCCATAAAATGTTCAGTTTAAAAACGCAACCGAGTATGTGCTTTTCATGAGCAAAACAGATATTAATTGGAATTCAGATTCTGTGACTGTCCAGAAAAACTTATGCTGCTGAATTTATGCAAAGGGCCGGTGACTGATATTGCGAACTGAACAAGAAGTTATGGATTTAATTTTAAGTGTTGCGAAGGCTGATGAGCGGATACGGGCTGTACTGCTGTCCGGTTCTCGGGCAAACCCTGCCGTACCGAAGGACATTTACCAGGATTACGACATTACTTTTTTTGTTACGGACATTGCACCTTTCTATAATAATCCTTCATGGGTTAAAGAACATTTCGGAAAGCCCCTGATCATGCAGATGCCTGAAACCATGCGCTACCCTGCCGGTGATGGAACTTTCAATTACATGATGATTTACCCTGACGGGATTCGCATCGACCTTACTTTTGATTACAGAGAATATAAGGATAACGGAGAGCCTGCCGTTATTCTGCTTGATAAGGACAATGGCCGAGGTTTTCTGCCGGTCAGACTGGTTGTTGATGATAATTACTGGTCTATTAAACCACCGGATGCTCTTTTCTTTTACTCCTGCTGCAACAACTTCTGGTGGTGCCTGAACAATGTGGCGAAGGGCATAGCACGGGACGAACTTCCATACGTCATGCACATGCTGAATTGCGTGGTTCGTTCCGAACTGCATGACATGATCAATTACTATATCGGCGTACATTACGGGTTCAGTATTTCCACGGGCAAGGAAGGCAAGTATTATAAAAAGTATCTTTCCCCGGAAATATATGCACAGTATAAAGCCACTTACCCGGGCAGCGATTATGCAGACATATGGAAAGCCGTTGATACGATGTGCGATTTGTTTCATGCACTGGCAGTGGAAGTTGCGGCGTATTTCGGCTTTACCTACCGGCAGGATGAAGAAGACGGAATGAGGGAATATCTGAGAATGGTGAAAGAGCAAAGTTTAAAATAACTGGGAATATATGGTACACTGGAGATCAAGGCCGAAAATGAAAAGATAAAAAAGCAGCCTCAACATGCTTAAAGATATGCTGCAGTAGAGCTGCTGTTTCTTATTTTTCTGTTGATATTGGTACACAGGATGGATAAATATATATATAGATAAGTACATACGGAAAAAAGAGAGGATTGTATGTTTTTCTTTGGTGTATTTGGTATACAGGACAAGGAAAAATATATAGGTGCATATAACAACATAATATGCCCGTCATGCGGAAGCCTGGCCAGGTATGAAGTGTACAAAACATACAGGTATTTTCATATGTTTTTCATACCGGTCTTCAGATGGAATGTAAGGTACATGGTGAAAACCTCATGCTGCGGAAGGCTGTATGAGCTTGAACCGTATACGGGCAGTGAGTTTGAGAAAAACCCGTATACTGAAATCAGGGCGGAAAACTTAAAGCCGGTAAGCGGTTATATGCCGTATAAATACTGCATTAGCTGCAGGGTCAATGTACCGCCGGAATATAACTACTGCCCTTATTGCGGCGGAAAATTGTAGTATTTTACGTTCCCTAATATTGAACAAGTTTTTTTGTTCTGTTACAATTTAGTTAACTGCAAATAAAAGCGTTTAAACTTTTATTTGAAGAATTCGTATAAAGTTAAGGAACTGGATAATTAATCATTATCAAGTCAGAAGAAAAAGAGGAGAATTATGGCTGGATTTTTTGGATTGTTTGACTTTACAAGAGAGGGGCCTGGTGTACCCAAGGATGCACCTCCGAAATCGAGGTTCAGAATATTTTTTGAGGTACTGGGAAGGAAATTCTGGAATATTGTAAAAGTAAACCTGCTGTTCGGGGTATTCAATATACCGGCGCTCTTTATTCTTCTCATTTTTGCAGTATACCTTCAGGCACTGCTGACTCAGAATATGACGTTGTCTCCCGAGGAGATTTCATCAAACCTGTTTTTCGGAACAATCCCGCTGATGACGATTTTTGTCTGCCTGCCGCTGATAACGGTTGGACCTGCCCAGGCCGGAATGACATACATTCTGCGAAATTATTCCCGTGAAGAGCATGCATTCATCTGGTGGGATTTCAAGGAACAGGCACGGAAAAATTTCAAGCAGAGCATGATTGTGAGCATAATTAATATGGTTTTAACCATACTTGTTATTCTTGACATTTATTTTTATCTTTCCTACCAGACAGATAACCTGTTGATGACGGCTGCAACGGCTTTTATCATCATGGCTTTTATTGTATTCATGATGATGAGCATGTATATCTACCCGATGATGGTCACTTTTGACTTAAACATCAGGCAGCTTTACAAGAATGCATTCTTGTTTGCCATAATGAAATTTTTCCCCAATCTTCTGATTCTGATAGTTGTATTTCTGTACCTGTTCTTCTCGTTCTATTATCCGTTAGTCGGGTATTTTCTTTTCATTTTGTTCAGCATGGGCTTTACCAGCTATATTACAAACTTTTACGTGTATTCGAGACTTGAAAAATACATGATTAAACCTACGATGGAAAATGCCGGGGAAAACGATGACAAAGACAACGAAGAGAAAGTTTTCTCAGACAAACCAATTCTTCCTGATAAAGCAGATGACAACGGAAATGAATAGTATAAATAAAACTGCTTTGGATTAAGAAAAATAAAAGGGCGGTAAATGAACCGACCTTTTAATTTTTCTGATGAATCAATTGTGTCAAAAATTATGCATATATACCTGTTAAATCTGTTTTTTCAATGCATTTTTGGTAATATCACATATTTCCATGTAGGAAACACACAATTCCATTCTATATGCCCAGAATTTGTTATACCATACGACTAAAGACATGGTCAAAAAACCGTAACAAGGGGGGATAATTGAGTTATGAAAAGACGTGCTTTTTCAGTCATGCTGTCATTAATTGTTGTATTGGCAATGCTGGCAGGTTGCGGTAACAATGCAGTGGACAAATCGCCGTCAACACAACCTGCAAATTCACAGGAGAATGCTTCCGGAGAAAAAACACCGGCAGCTGCAAGTTCTGTAACCATTACATATGCATTATGGGACAGCAATCAGGCAGTAGGATTTGAAAAAATGGCAGCAGAGTTTACCGAGAAAAATCCCGGCATAAAGATTGAAATTCAGCTAAACGGATGGTCAGACTACTGGACAGCACTGGATGCAGCAGCATCAGCAGGTACTTTGCCTGATACATTCTGGATGCATTCGAACAACTTCTACAGGTATGCTTCCAATGATATGTTAATGACCCTGGATAGTTTAATTGCTTCCAGTGACAGGATAGACCTCAAGAATTATCCTGAAGGCCTGGTTTCCCTTTATAATCATAACGGCAAGCAATATTGCATACCAAAGGATTTTGATACCATAGGATTATGGTACAACAAGACGATGTTTGACGAAGCCGGCCTGGAATATCCTGATGATACATGGACTTGGAATGATCTTTACGAAGCAGCCAGGAAGCTGACAAAGCCGGATAAATCCCAGTATGGTTTTCTTGCTCCGCTGCATAACCAGGAAGGTTTCTATAATTTCATATATCAGAATGGCGGAACGGTTATTACTCCTGATAAAAAATCAGGGTATGATGATCCCAGGACGATTGAAGCAATGGAATACTATGTAAAGTTTGTTAAGGAAGGATTATCCCCGGTAATATTCGGTGATGCAGAACGGGCTGAGGCAATGCAGAACGGCCTTTGCGCAATGGGATTCTTCGGTTCGTGGAATCTTTCGGGATTTGCCGCTAACGAGTACATGGCAAAAAACTTTGATGTAACGGTACTCCCTGCAGCCCCGGACGGAGGAAGAGCTTCCATATATAACGGTCTTGGATATGCCATAGCACCGAATACCAGGAACGTAGATGCGGCATGGAAATGGGTTGAATACCTTGCCTCTGAAGAAGGTCAGCTCAGACAAGCAGAACTTGGAATTGCAATTTCAGCTTACAAGGGAACGGCAGACGCATGGGTTGAATCCAATAAAACTTTCAATATCAAATGCTTTATTGATATGCTGGATTATGCAGTTATAAGGCCGTACTCAAATACAACAGCCGTTTGGGAAGACAAAGTTTATGAAGAGTTAAGAGGAGCTTTCACGGGTGAAAAAACCGTTGAACAAGCCTGCAGGGATGCCGCAGCGGTTATGAATGAAAGTCTCGCACAGGAAAGGTAAGTTTTGGATAAGTATAAAAATACTAATGATGCGGCAGCTTGAACAGAGTTGCCGCATCGTTATAAAGTCACTAAAACGGCATATCGGGAAGGATTGAAAAAATGATATATGGGAAGAAAAAGACAAAAATAAATGAATGGTTATGGGGTTGGTTCCTGATAGCTCCTACGGTAATCGGGCTTGTAATTCTTAATATTATACCGGCGATACAGACATTCTATTTAAGTTTTTTTAAAAGCGGTGATTTCGGTCGGGGGAATATATTTGTAGGGTTGGAAAATTACAGGAAACTGATAAATGATACACAGGTATGGTATGCAGTAAGAAATACGCTGCTGTATACTTTACTGGTTGTTCCGGTAAGTGTTTTTTTGGCTGCCGTTATAGCGGTGTTGCTCAATAAGAATATAAAAGGGAAGGGCATATACCGCAGTATTTATTACATGCCTGTAATTGCCACTCCTGCGGCTGTTACAATGGTCTGGAGATGGCTTTATAATTATCATTACGGGCTTATTAACTATGTTTTGAAACAATTAGGACTAAACCCTGTTAATTGGATAGACGATCCCAGGGTAGCCCTGATATCAATAGCAATCATCAGTATATGGAGTACAACGGGTTATAATATGGTTCTTATTCTTGCCGGGCTTCAGGAAATTCCTGCTGTTTACTATGAAGCTTCTAACATAGATGGTGCAAATGCAGTTACTCAGTTTTTCAAAATAACCATACCCCTGGTTTCTCCCACATTGTTCTTTGTAGTTACTACTTCGGTAATTCAGTGCATGCAGGTGTTTGACGTAGTCTATATGATGATTGATGTGGCAAGACCATCATATGACAGTACAGTATCATTGGTTTACCTGTTTTACAATAATTCATTCAAGTATTTGAACAAGGGTTATGGTTCAGCCGTTGTAATGGTATTGCTTCTGATAATTTCGATTATTACGGTAATACAGGTTAAACTTCAGAAAAAATGGGTTAATTATATGGGCTAGGGGATTAAAATGACAGTCAGGGGCAAAGCTTACCGGATTATCATACATATATTTCTCATAATAGGATCATTTATTATGATTATGCCGTTTGTCTGGATGATTCTTACATCATTTAAATCCGTTACTGAAGCCACTCAAATGAATCCTTTTATATTTTTCCCGGCGAAATGGAGAATTGAAAATTATTTTGATGTAATAAGGCAAAATAACTTTTTAAGATTGTACTATAATACTTTTTCAATGATTTTCTGGCGTGTGGTCTGTGCCGTTGCTTTCAGTTCAATGGCCGGATATGCATTTGCAAGGCTTCAGTTTCCCGGAAGGGATTTCTGTTTTGGAATTGTACTGTTCCAGATGATGATCCCTACACAGGTTTTTATTGTGCCCCAGTACCTTATGGTAGATAAGCTTGGGGCAAGGAATACAATTTTTGCATTGGTTTTTCCAGGACTGGTAAGTGCATTCGGAACCTTTCTGATGCGCCAGTTTTTCAGAAGCATTCCGGCCGAATTGGAACAGGCGGCAAGAATTGACGGATGCAACATAGGCCAGACGTTTGTTTTAATTATGCTGCCTTTGGTCAGGTCAGGACTTGTGGCGCTGAGCATATTTACCGCATTATTTGCGTTTAAAGACCTCATGTGGCCTTTAATAGTAAATTCCAGCACCGACTATGCAACATTGGCATCGGCTTTGGCTAAAATCCAAAGCGCATATACCGTGAAGTATAACATCCTGATGGCAGCCTCTGTTCTTGCAATCTGGCCGATGATAATTATTTATTTTATATTCCAGAAACAATTCATGCAGAGTGTAACCACATCCGGGCTGACCATGTGATTTTCAGGGACATGAAAGGTACAGGAGGGTAAAAATGCCAGTTGTCTTTCATGAAAAATCAGGTGAATTTCATCTGTACAATAAAAACATCAGCTATATAATTAAAATATTGCCTAATAATCAGCTTGGAAACCTTTATTTCGGCAAGGCAATAAACGACAGGGAATCATTTTCGCATTTGTTTCAAAAAAAAGCAAGATCATTATTGGCTTATGTCTTTGAAAATGATCCGGCTTTCTCTCTCCAGCATACCATGCAGGAATACCCGTCATACGGAACTACTGATTTCAGAATTCCGGCTTTTGAGATTAGGCAGAAAAACGGCAGCAGGATATCCTGTTTCGAATATAAGAAACATGAAATTTTTGCAGGCAAGAACGGATTAAAAGGCCTTCCGTCGACTTATGTCGAAGAGCCGGAGGATGCAGATACCCTTGAAATAACATTGTATGATGAGCTTATTCAAACGGAACTGGTTTTGAGTTATACAATTTTCAATAGTTTTCCCGCGATAGCCAGAAGCGCAAGATTCGAAAACAAAGGTGAAGACACGGTTGTGCTGGAAAGGGCAATGAGTGCAAGCATTGATTTTATTGACAGCGATTTTGAGATGATACAGCTTTCCGGCGCATGGTCGCGTGAACGTCATATTAAAACAAGGAAACTCCAGCAAGGTATACAGGGAATTTTCAGTATGCGCGGGATCAGCAGCGCAGAGCATAATCCTTTTATTGCACTCAAAAGACCGAATGCGGATGAAAACTGTGGCGAAGTATATGGCTTCAGCTTAATATACAGTGGTAACCATCTTGAACAGGTTGAAGTGGATACCCACAATATGACGAGAGTAATATTGGGGATTCATCCCGATACATTCGAATGGCCGCTGGAGAAGGGGGAAGTTTTTCAGACTCCCGAAGCAATACTGGTTTATTCGGACAGGGGACTAAAAAAAATGAGTCAGACCTTCCACAAGCTATTCAGCAAACATCTTATCAGCAGGCAATGGCGGAATAAAATCAGACCCGTGCTTATAAACAGCTGGGAAGCTACAGGTGCGAATTTTACCGAAGAAAAGCTTTTAAAGATGGCAGAAGCAGCAAAAGAACTTGGTATTGAGCTGTTTGTGCTTGATGACGGATGGTTTGGCGCCCGTGACAACGATAAAGCCGGATTGGGAGACTGGAACATAGTTAACAGGAAAAAGCTTCCCGGCGGTATTGCTGGTTTGGCTGACAAAATCGAATCAATGGGAATGAAATTCGGACTTTGGTTTGAGCCGGAATGTGTAAACAAGGACAGTGAATTATACAGAAAACACCCGGACAGGATAATTGCGACCCCTGGAAGGAGGGCATCGGCTTCACGCAATCAATACGTTTTGGATTTTTCGAGGAAAGAAGTGGTTGATTATATTTATTCCGTAATGGAAGAAGTCCTAAGCAGTGCAAAAATATCCTACGTAAAGTGGGATATGAACAGGTATATAACCGAATGCTACTCTTTGGGGATGGATTCGGACAGTCAGGGCAAAGTTTTTCACCGGTATATCCTGGGAGTATATGATTTGTTCTCAAGATTAACTGAAAGGTTTCCATACATACTTTTTGAGGCATGCTCAAGCGGAGGTGCGCGGTTTGATCCCGGGATGCTCTATTATGATAATGTTATATATGGTTTTATCCTTCCTCCTCCTCCCTTAATGAAATTAACCTCATTTGTATAATAAGGGGGAGGGACAAAAAGTGGAAAGATGAGGTGATGAACGATGCCCCGAACTAAAAACCGAGGGGATGTGTATGTTTATAACTTGGTTCAGGCTCAATTCTTCTTAGACTGTGGCCTGCGTCCTGTAGCGGTAGGAAGAGGCAAACACGGGGACGTATTCTTGCGATTCAAAAGGGACGAAGCTACAGAAGAAGCCTTCCAACGCTGGACGAATTTTGCGAGGGAAATGAAAAGTAAAATGATGTAGATCGAAGGAGTGATGGATGATGACAAAGAGAAGAATGAGAAGAATCCCAGGGATGGCTATATTACGGGATATTCAGAGACAGATTCAGAGACAGGAGAAAGAGAAGGAAGAGAAAAAGCAACTCCAAAAGGAGATGTTCAGGCAAGTGTACAATAGGCCAAAGGAGAAGGCTTTTTCTGATATAGACCAACTTAACATGGACAGCTTTCGGGCTATTCCTAAAAGCGTGATACTTAATTATGGATTATCAAAGGCTGCCCTGGCTGTTTATCCGGTGCTCTGCTGTGAGGCTGATTTTGAGAAAGATGAAGCCTTCCAAATATCCCAGGCGAATATTGCTTTATTTGCAGGAGTGAGCGAGAACACCGTCCGCAATGCATTGAAGGAATTGGAGAACGCCGGACTGCTAATAAAAGAAAAGGTTACAGATGGCCCCCGCCATTTCTACATCTACCGAGTGGGCTTCTTCTGCAAACCCATACTGGACAAGGCCAGACAGTATGGAGGAGTAATCTATTTTTATAACTGCATTATTGATAACGGAATATGGGCGAATCTCCCCTTGGGAGCCAAGGCCATCTATCTATTCCTGAGAGCAGAGGCAAAGCAGGACTTGGATATCTACTCCAAAATTGAGGCAATCATGACTGAAGAATTCTACGAGCCATGGGAATATCCTGAATACATCAGGAATCGTAAATGGGATATCTGCGAAGCATCCCTGACACAAATAAGCAAGGCTGTGGGAGTCGACCGCTCTAAAATTGGTGCGTATTTGGAAGCTCTGGAACGATTCAGATTAATTGAGAGGGTTGACAGATGGATAAAGGTCTATCTGAGACCGGGACGATTTCTCAAACATTAAGATATGAGTGCTTGTAGTGGCCTTATAAAACCCATAAACGGAAAAAGCCATATATGGAAAAAAGCCATATATGGCTTTTTTAGGGTTGCTCTTATGGGATTTTTAGGGTTGCCCTTATAGGATTTTTAGGGTTGCTCTTATAGGATTTTTAGGGTAGCCCTATAGGAAAGTACGGATATATATAGAATATTTATTTAGAGTTAAATTAGAATTTATTAGGGTTATATTAGACTTTGAACTTGGAAAGTTCAAAGAATGTGTGATTATCATTTAAAATTAAAAATGTGAGGTTCCTCCATTAAAGATTTATAAAGGTTCTTCCATTAAAAGATAAGATAGGTTCTTCCAATAAATAAATAAATGCATTCAGCCATTACTGCTTTTAGCAGTTCGGCCCATTGCAAACAAAAATATTCTTTCCATGAAAAATATTAGTGGGTTCCGCCATCCTGCTTTTAGCAGCTCGGCCAGTCCCATATAAAGGCTCCGACAGTCCTGCCCCGGCCTAGCTATGCATTGACTCTAACTATGCATTGACCCCGGCTATGCACTGATTTACTACCAATTTATTTGCCATTTTAAGCCGCTGAAAAGCCTTCCCCATACTAACTATACCCCCTTCTCCCTAAAACGGCTTAAATCGCAAATTAGACACCTTAGAATTGAAGTTACAAGCCCTGTTCTACCATTCTACCTGGGCCTGGGATATTTACCAGGGACGGAATACCTTCCTAGCTATGCATTGACCCCGGCCCGGCTATGCATTGACCCCGCCTATGCACCGATTTACTGCCAATTTTTTGCCATTTTAAGCCATTGAAAAAGCCTTCAAAAAGCCTTCCCATATAAAAGGTATTCCCCACAGCCTATAGAGCAAAATAGAGCAAATTTGATGGCTTATTTTTGCCCTCAGCCCTAAATAGAACCATGTTTGTATAACATGGATGGAGGGACAAACATAAGGATAGACACCAGAAAGGAGATATAGTGAAGATGATAAAAAGAAGAAACACTAGAAAGAACTAGAAATTTGCCATTTTAAGCCATTGAAAAAGCCTTCAAAAAGCCTTCCCCATACAAAGTTATTCTCCATCACCTTAAAACAGCATATAGGGCCAATTAGGTGGCATAGAATTGAAGTTACGAGCCCTGTTCTACCATAGACTGGAACAGGGCTTTTTAATTTTGTATGAAAAAAGTTAAATCCTTTACTTTTCACATTAAAACCGTTAACATTAAAATTAGGACAAGACAATAAATGACAAAATTAGACAAACCTGGAGAAAGGAGGGAGGAATAATGCAGGAACTATTAACTGTTTCAGAAGTTGCCCAGTTAATGAAGGTTACCCCACAAACAGTTCTTCAGTGGATTTACACTAAACGACTGAAGGCTTACAAGGCTGGAGGCCAATGGCGAATCCGGCCGGAGGATTTGCAGCTTTTTCTCAAGAGTTCATAAAGACTGAATTAAGGAGGTTTTGAAATGCTAAAGATTGTCAAATCAAAAAAACCGAATGGGAAAAACTTGAGGCGTTAAAACAAGAGAAAATCAATTCCAAGGCAACCCTAGAAAAACTGCTCGAAGACGCTAGCGAAATGCAGCGAGAGGCCCTGTTGAAAGGTGATGAAGGTAAGCGTCAAGAGGCCCTGGCGATGGTACAATCTTTACAGCAGCAAATTGCAGCAATAGAAAATTTGTATCCAGATTTAATCAAGCTCAGATTTAACCTGGATATTTTTTAACTATGTACGTTAGAAAGGAGAATTGCTATGTCAAAACACGATGATAAAGAAAAACTGTTACAAAAGTTTGATGAGCTAATATCCAGCAGCAGGTTGCATCTCAATCTTGCAGAAGGCACAACTATTGATGGCATATCAGATGAAGATAAAATAACCATTGTAAAGGAAATTGAAAAATTCAGGGAAAAGCAAGGTGAGAGAAATGAATAAGTTTTTACAATACATACCCGGATTTCGTTCTAATGTCTTATGGAAAAAGGCTACAGCTTCTGTTTATTACCTCTTTTGTTTATTGATGCTGACAGTAGGTTTTGGCGCATTCTTATTTTTTGCCTCTATTCCGTTTGTTGTTTTTTCGCTTGTGGATTTGATTCAGCGAAATAAAAAGGGTATCCCCCTTAAAAGGGCTCTTATCCCTTTTGTACTTTCTTTAGCGATTGCAATAACTGGGCTTTCTATGTCCCCAACTACAGAGCATACAAAAGGGCCAGAACTATCTTCACCTATAGCGCAGGAGGACCAGACACAAACTCAGGAACAACCAACTAACGCAGAAGTCGGAGAGCAGCTTGAGCCTGAAATAGAAGAAAATAAACCTGTAGAACAGGAGGGCAGTACTTCCGAAGCCGAGAAATCCGATGCTTCAGAAAAATCGCAGGAAAGTTCCCAACCTACTGTTGATGATGAAAGCTCTAATACTCCAGGGAAACCAGACAACCAACAAAAAGATACTTCTAACGTTTCGGTTAACAAAAAGCTTAAAGTTCATTTTATTGATGTTGGCCAAGCAGATAGCATACTAATTCAAACCCCAGATGGAAAATCCATGCTTATAGATGCAGGTAACAATGCTGATGGTCAAGCAGTAGTATCATATTTAAAAGGCCAGGGTGTTAGCAAAATAGACATTCTCGTGGGAACTCATCCACATGAGGATCACATCGGTGGAATGGATAATGTTATCAATTCCTTTGAAATAGGGCAAATTTACATGCCCAAGGTAAGCCACACGACTAAAACATACGAAGACGTGTTGACGGCAATAAGCAGGAAAGGATTAAAAATAACTTCTCCTACTCCCGGCTCTACATTCAGTTTAGGCGAAGTTCGATTTACTATTCTAGCTCCCAACAGTTCCACATACGAGGACATGAACGATTACTCAATTGTGCTGAAGATGGAATACGGCAATACTTCTTTCCTTTTTACGGGTGACGCTGAACAAGTTTCAGAAAATGAAATAATTGCCAAGGGGTACAACCTAAAAGCTGATGTGCTTAAAGTAGGGCATCACGGTAGTAGTTCCTCGACCTCTCAGGCTTTCCTCGATAAAGTTAGCCCGAAGTATGCCGTTATAATGGTCGGCAGCGATAATAATTATGGGCATCCGCATAAAGAAACAATGGATAAATTGGAAGCCAAAGGGATACCAGTATATAGAACAGATGAAAATGGAACTATAGTGGCTACAAGTGATGGCAACAATATAACATTTAACACTCAACCAGGATCTTACACAAGCAGAGGAAGTGGTAGTACATCAAGTAACAACGGGGGAACTACTTCTAGTAATTCTAGCTCAAAAACAACAACTAGCGGTTCTGAAAAAACATCTTCTGAATCCTCCACCACAGTCGTAACGCCATCAACACCCAATAAAAATAATGCTGATAGAATAGTATATTGGACCCCCAAGGGTAAATCGTACCATTTTTCAAAGGATTGTCCAACGCTTTCGCGCAGTAAAACGATATTGAGCGGGCCGCTTTCAGAGTGCCCGAAATCCGATCCATGCGATAGATGTACTTATTAGAGGTGGTAACAATGAAGGTTATAATTGATAGATTTGAAGGTGAATACGCCATAGTCGAATTACCGGACAGGTCCACAGTGGATATGCCGAAAAAACTGATCCCACAAGGTGCAAAAGAAGGCGATGTACTCAAGATAGAAGTTGACAAAGATGAAACAGCAAAAAGAAAAGAACGGATAAAGAAGCTTATGGATGAACTTTGGGAGTAATACTTACTACGAGTTATAAAACTCTGACAGTAAACAAGATCATAATATTTTTGAAAAAAGGAGGGGTATATCTGTGAAAGAAGTAAAAAGATTATCAGATGAAGTTTTGCTCTATAAAAGTTGGGGAGAAAGCCTCAGCGGCCATGCGATCGTCAACATAAATCTGATCCACTGGCCGTCTAAAAGTGATCCACTCGCGCTTGCGTAAGAGTGATCCACTTGGCCATCTAAGACTGATCCACCTTGCCATGTTTTGCTCTGCTTTCCTTGAGGCGGTACGATTCGCCGTTCATACCGCCGGATAAAGTGAAGCACAGTCAATGGCGTGAACCCGCCAAAAGAGGTCCCCTGCCACGGAATGCCCCACTTCGTGAGAGGATGTCCCGCTTCATCCGAACGAAACGGGGCAAGGCCATCTACAAGCTTCGCCAACAGTCAGTGGAACCTGTATTCGGTCAGATCAAAGCGGTGCGCGGCTTTCGATCCTTCTCCCTGCGAGGCCTTGCCAATGTGAGCCGCGAGTGGAATCTCGCCGCCCTGGTTCACAACCTGCTCAAGGTATTCAGGCATAAGTGCGCCTTCGGCGGCAGTATTCCACGCGCTGTACCGACAATGGGTTAGGAAGCAGCCGCCATAGGCTGCCGGTATCGCCTTTCCGGACAGCCTTTCTTCTATACGTAACTCTCAACTGCCGGATTCCGAAAAACCGTAGCTCTGTCTGGCCCAATTACTTAGACAGGCTCCTAGAGTGACATGGTTTACAGAGGGCCATAAGGTTTTCATCATCATGCGTCCCACCTTGAGCCAGGGGCTTAATGTGGTGTACCTCTTCAGCTCTTGTTAGAACATCTTCTTTCAAGCACTGTTCGCAAAGAGGATGGAGGGAAATATACCTGTTTCTAATTTTTCTCCATTTACGGCCGTAACGTTTGCTGCTCTCGGGATCACGCTCATACTTGTTATAGCGTCTATGCTCTTGCTTAGCATGAGGTTCGCAAAACCGTCCATCTGTAAGCTCGGGACAGCCAGGATGCGAACAAGGCCTTTTAGGTTTCCAAGACACTGGACCACCTCCTTTTGGGTATCAAAAAAGCCCCCACAGGTTTTTACCTGTGAAGGCGTTAAAGTGGCTATACAATCGAAATGATTTCTAGGTGCTAGAGCATTATCATTATCCTTTATCAGGAGTTTATTGCACACTATACCAAAACATGGTTGGGTCGTTCTATTTGGTTAATTTGTGGTAGATTCTAACCGAAACATCATATTCGGCAAAGGTTGGAATAAGCCAGTTTAACATTAATTCCTTTTCATCGTCGGTCATAAACTCTGCCCAATAATACAGAAAACTATCTATTTTATTAAGATAGCTTTCGACATCAGCCCATATCATTATATAATCGGGCATATATACGAGATTGTAGTCATATACTTCTTTATCCTCCGCAAAAGCCATTACTTGGCTTAGGATTTCATTTACCATATATCTGTACTCCCCTGTCAAGGAGTTCACCGCATTACCATCTCGGGAAAGCCACCCAATGTAATCAAGGTATTCCATAAGCCAATATACTTGTTTCCTTTTCTCTGTAACGCCCACTTTAAACCATTCGTACTGTTCAAGTAGAAAACCCAATGGATCACCATAGGTATAGCTGGGATAATACCGAAGCAGAAGGGCTTGAAGACTTTCTTTATTATAGACCGTTCCTTGATATGTGAATGACTTGTCGCCAATATCGTCTATCAATTTTCTAACCCTTTCAAAATTAGCCTTATCCCGACCGTGGCCCAAACTTTCTATTTCAAGACGCCACATAAACGCTTCCTGCTCCGTAGCACTATGAAACTCGTACTGTTCATTGCTTTGTAACCAACGATTAATGGACTCAATCATCTCATCATAGGCGGGATTTGCATACGCTAGCGATCCGGTTAAAAATATTAAAAAGAAGACAAGAAAGAACTTTCTCAAATCGAACACCTCCAAATTTAGCTTTGATAATCCATCTTCGCTAACTTCCTGCTTTTTTCCTGCCTGTTTTTTGTCAATCTCACCTTTCGGTTATTCCAACACTATTTATATCGGGTGATGCGGAAGATGTCAAGCTCTGTGAGACACCTGCGAGCTATATTTAGTGAAATGTTGAGCCATTGCCATTGCCGTTGGGCGGGTTGATCCACACCGCCGTTGGGGCAGCAGATGCCCCTTGAGCTGTTCGAAGTGATTGCATGCAAAGTATAGTTCTTAATTTCTGGTTTGATTTCACTTTCGCCGGGAGTATTTAATGTGATCCAATTCGTGCTCGAAAAACATAATATTTGCATCTGCCGCAGCATCAAACTCCAATCGGGAAATTTTTAATTCAACCGTTTCATGAGCCTTTACTGTACCAAACACATTGAGCATAGTTTCATATGTATATTTCCGGTTTTTAAAGGCGCCATCCCAAAACTTAAATACTGCAGTTACTTTATTGGATTTATGTCAATATAGTAGACACAAAAACTCAAATTTTTATGCAGTTTTTCTTAAAGCATCTTCAAGCTGTTGA
>ENA-OWOZ01000290-OWOZ01000290.1-bioreactor-metagenome-genome-assembly--contig:-NODE-290-length-69201-cov-48.876411_pt1 | contig 69201 bp, 67 predicted proteins | sample MGYA00238140_ERZ651804 | MGnify/ENA primary metagenome ERZ651804 (study PRJEB26910, sample SAMN07631232) | bioreactor metagenome | isolation source: Switchgrass digestor | place: USA: Dartmouth...
AGCTGCCTGGTTTTGATGAAAGGCAGCCTTTTTTGTTTGATTGGTTTTATGAAAACTGTTTTGTCAACAGTCTGAACAGCCCTTTTTAGGGCTGTTTTCTTTTGAAATAGTATTCATCGACGGCTTTCAGATAGTCGATCGGCGGCGTATAGCCCTGCGGGACCAGAACTCCGACTTCCCTGGCCTTCTTCAAGGAGATGCTTTTGGGGCCGGATCCCTCCCCTTCCTTCAAGAGGCGGTTGAAGACGCCGATGTCGACGAGGAAGATTTCCCCGGCTTTCCGGAAATGGATAATCACGAAGCCGATTCCCCCGTGTTCCGCGATGCGGGTCAGGTGTTCGACCTGGTGCGGATAGATGTGCTTGAAAGCGAAGCGGAGATTGTTGGTCTCCTTGGCCTCGAAATCAATGTATTTCCCCCGGTAGATACCGTTGTAGTCAGTCGTGGAAGGGATGCGGTAATAGGCTTCGATGATTCTCGCTTTGTTTCGGGCGGGATACTCAACTTTCACGACCTGGACCGGGGTCGGTTTTTTGGATATGAAGGCCCGGTTCTGGAGCCGGTAATATTCGTTACTTGTGTTGAGGGCTTTTTCGAACAGCATCCCTTGGCTGGAAATCTTCCGGGGTTTTTTGTCTTCGCCCATGGGATAGGGGTAGTTCACTTTCATAATCTCACCGACATAATTATACCATTTTCGAAGTGCATTTGAAAGTAACTTCTCTTGAGAAATCTCATAATCTAAGTTGGGGTGAGGAAATGGTATTGATCATCAACCATGGTCGGAATTTGGAATTCCTGAACGCCGAGCAGTTCGTGGTCCTGAGGGACATCTGCGAATTGAAGAAGCTCCAGGATGCGGAATACACCGTCCTCCTTTTGGACGTCGACATCACCGATGAGGGCATCATCAAGGAACTGAGCGCATTTTTCGAGGAAATAGTCATTTCTTTGCGAGTGCTGGCGGTGATCACCACCAGGAAGAGCGAGAAACTTCGGGAAATTTGTAACTTCCATCAAATTTCCTTGCTGGAAATCGACTGATTTTTCGGATTCCCTCCGGCTTTTTCTAGTTCCTCCGTTTTTCTTCAACTTGAATTTTTCCCGCGAATAGTGTAAAATAAAGTGATTAAAGGATATTTCATATGGGAAAAGATTTACTTGATAGACAAAAACGTATCCGGAACTTCTCAATAATCGCTCACATCGACCACGGGAAAAGCACGCTTGCAGACAGGATCTTGGAATTGACCCGCACGATCGATCCGCGGGAAATGAAGGAACAGGTCCTCGATTCCATGGATCTGGAGAGGGAAAGAGGAATCACGATCAAACTTAACGCCATCGAAGTGAATTACCATGCCGATGACGGTAACGATTATATTTTCCATCTGATTGACACTCCGGGACACGTCGATTTCACTTACGAAGTTTCCCGCTCGCTTGCGGCTTGCGAAGGTGCGCTCCTGGTCGTTGACGCGACCCAAGGCGTGCAGGCGCAGACGCTCGCGAACGCCTACCTCGCCATTGACAACGATTTAGAAATCATCCCCGTCATAAACAAAATCGACCTGCCCAATGCGGATCCGGAGCGGGCGAAAAAGGAAATAGAAGAAGTCATCGGCCTTGATGCCAGCGACGCCCTCCTCGTTTCCGCAAAATCCGGCTGGGGCGTCCGGGACATCCTCGAAGCCGTTGTCAAGAAGATCCCGGAACCGAAAGGCGATCCAGACGCGCCCCTCCAGGCGCTGATCTTCGATTCCTACTACGACCAGTACCGGGGGATAATCCCCACAATCCGGGTTGTGAACGGCACCGTCCGGAAGGGAGACAAAATCTGGATGATGGCCACGGACGCGACCTTCGAGGTGACGGAAGTCGGAGTCTTCAGCCCCCACGAAGTGAAATGCGATTTTCTGGGTCCCGGCGACGTCGGGTATCTGGCGGCGACGATCAAGGACATCGACAAAGTCCGGGTCGGCGATACAATCACCCATGCGGGAAAACCGGCCAGAAACCCCCTTCCCGGTTACCGGAGGCTCAATCCGATGGTCTACTGCGGTCTGTTCCCGGTGGACAACGCCGATTACGAGGAACTTAAGGACGCGCTCACGAAACTCGCCTTGAACGATTCGGCGCTCGTTTTCGAGCCCGAGACCTCCCAAGCTTTGGGCTTCGGTTTCCGGGTCGGCTTTTTGGGAATGCTTCACATGGACATCGTCCAGGAGCGGATCGAGCGCGAGTTCAAACTGAACCTGATCGCGACCGCCCCTTCGGTCATCTACAAGGTGAACCTCACGAACGGGAAGTCCGTGATGGTGGACAACCCCGCCCGTCTTCCCGAACCCCAGTTCATCCAAAGCATTGAGGAACCTTATGTGAAGACGGAAATCATGGCCCCGAGCGATTATGTCGGACCGATCATGGAAATCTGCCAGAACAAACGCGGGATTTTCCTCAACATGCGGTACATCGATCCGATCAGGGTTACCTTGGAATATGAGATGCCCCTGTCGGAGATCATCTTCGATTTCTTCGACCGCCTGAAGTCTTCGACGAAGGGCTATGCCTCCTTTGATTATCAGTTCTCGCGGTATCTGGAATCGGATCTTGTGAAACTGGACATCCTGATCCATGGGGAGAAGGTCGACGCCCTCTCCACGATTGTCCACAGGAACGACGCTTACAGGCGCGGGCACGCGATCACCGTCAAACTGAAGAAACTGATTCCGCGCCAGCTCTTCGAGGTTCCAATCCAAGCCGCGATTGGAAGCAAGGTCATTGCTCGGACGAACATCAAAGCGGTCGGGAAGAACGTGCTGGCGAAGTGCTACGGCGGGGATGTTTCGCGGAAGAAGAAACTCCTCGAAAAACAGAAGGAAGGAAAGAAACGGATGAAGGCGGTTGGAAGCGTGGAGATTCCTCAATCCGCATTCCTGGCCGTTTTGAGCATAGACGATGAATAAACCGAGCGCATTGTACGTCCAAATCCCCTTTTGCTCGTCCATCTGCACCTACTGCGACTTTTACAAACAGGTCGCCAAGCCGGAGAGAAAGGAGAAGTACATCGACCATCTCGTGCTGGAAGCGCGGATGAAGAAAGATGATTTTTCCGACCTGAGGACGGTCTACATCGGCGGCGGGACGCCTACGGCCCTGCCTTTGAATCTGCTGGATTACCTTCTCACGAATCTCAAGATGCTGATCGACCTTTCGAAAGTGGAGGAATACACGGTCGAGGCCAACCCGAACGACGTCTCGGAGGAAGTCGCGAAACTTTTGAAGGAAAGCGGCGTGAACAGGGTCAGCCTTGGCGTGCAGAGTTTCGACGAGAAGAAATTGGCAGTCCTGGGAAGGAAGCATACGGAAGCGGACGTTCGGCGCGCGATGAAGGTTTTAAGAAACGAAGGCATCAAAAACATCAACATCGATTTGATTTTCGGACTCCAGGGCGACGATTACAAAAAAGTGAAGGCGGATCTCAAAAAGGCGATTGCACTGGGCGCGACCCACATTTCCGCCTATTCCCTCATCCTCGAAGAGAAGACGATTCTCAAGAAACTCTACGATGAGGGGAAATTCGTCCCGCTTGCGGACGACCTGGAGGCGGACATCTACCGGAAAATCTCCCGTTACCTGAAGAGAAGGGGTTTCAGGCATTACGAAATCAGCAATTATGCCCGAAAAAACTGCCAATCCAAACATAATCTGACCTATTGGAATAATATGAATTATATGGGGATTGGAGCGAACAGCAGCTATTACATCGGCAATACGCGCTACACCAACATCAACAACATCGACGCCTACTGCGAAGGCATCGCCTCCGGAAAACCTCTCTATCGGGAGGTCGTGCAGCTTTCGCGGGAGGAACAAATGCAGGAGGAGATGATCCTGGGTCTTAGGAAGACTGAAGGCATCAGCCTGTCCGGATTCAAAGAAAAATTTAGAATTGACTGCTTTCAGGCTTTTCCGGTGATCCGGAACCTGATCAAGCTTCAACTTCTGGAAATCAAGAAGGACCGTCTCTTCATCCCCGAAAACAAACTATACCTTTCCAACGAGGTGCTGGTGAACTTCATTTAAAGGGGAGAAACATGAAAGGGTTCCGGCCGGAAAAACGGGTCTTTGTCTTCGTTTCCGCGGTTTATCTCGCGGGGACGGCTTTCGGAATGTTCCTGATGAGGAAGCAGGAAGTTCCGCAGGCAGCCGGCGGAAATTTTCTCGGAGTTTTTTGTACAAACTACTGGCATGTTTTCCTGATCTGGATTCTCGGTTTTTCCCTGGCCGGTTTGCTTTTTTCCACAATCCTCGTTTTCTTCCGCGGTTTCCTCTTCGGAGCCCTGCTGTCCATCCTTTTTCCCGGCGATTTGAACCGTCTGTTCTTCCTGCTGCTGATGGAGATTGCGCTGTTTTTGCCGGCCTTCTTCCTCGTCTCCTCCCATTCCCTGGAATTGTCGCTCAAGGCTTTGTTCAGCCTCTTTTCCCACCAGAACTACGATTTAAAAACTTATTTGAACATAATGCTGATTGCAACCGCATTCATCGCGGTTTATAGTATAATAATAATGCAGCGGGTGTGAAATGGAAATTTACCAAAAGGAATACGAATACTATCTCCGCGGCGTCCTGGGTTTAAGCGGGAACACCGTCAGAAGTTACATGTCGGACATCAAGAAGTACTGCGACTTCCTGCGGACTTACCGAGGCCGGACCCATCCCGAAGACATCGAAACGGAGGACATCCGCGCCTACCTTTCCAGCCTGAAGCGGGGCCACATCGCCTCCTCATCCCAGGGGAGGAACCTGACAGCGATCAAAAGTTTCCACAAGTTCCTCCTTCAGGAAAAATACGTGACGCGGAACGTCTCCCAGGCGATTTCCGCCCCGAAAAAAGAGAAGAAGCTCCCGCTGGTCCTTTCCATAGAAGAAACGGAAACCCTGCTTTCTTCTTTGAAAAGCGACACTCCTATCGACATCCGGAACAAGGCGATGGTCGAATTGATGTATGATTCCGGGATCCGGGTGAGCGAGCTTCTCGGCCTCCGCTTGGGCGACGTCCATCTCCAAATGGGCTTCATCAAGGTCTTCGGAAAAGGGAAGAAAGAACGCATCGTCCCGATCGGGGAATACGCCGTCGAAATTTTAAAAAAATACCTGCAGGAAGCCCGCCCCGTGCTTTTAAAGAGCAAACCGACCGATTATCTTTTTTTGAACAACCATGGGACAGGCCTCACCCGGGTTTCCTTTTGGAAGTTTTTGAAAGCTCAGGCAAAAGAAGCCGGGATTAAGAAGAATATCACCCCCCACACCCTGCGCCATTCCTTCGCTTCCCACATGCTGGAGCGGGGGCTTGACCTGCGCTTGGTCCAGGAACTCCTGGGTCATGAAGACATATCCACGACCGAAATCTACACGCATGTGCGAAACGTGAAACTGAAAGAGACTTATTTGCACGCCCATCCCAGGGCAAAAAAGGAAGGTAAATAAATGAAAAGATTCAAAAGAGTATTCTTGATTGTCGCCGATTCGTTGGGCGTCGGCGCCATGGAAGACGCCGCCAAATACGGCGACGAAGGCACCAACACTTTGAGCCATTTGAGCTACAGCAAGGTCGATTTCTCGATTCCGACATTGCAGAAGCTTGGAATCGGAAACATCACCAAAATCCACAACACCCCGGAGAATCCAGAGCCACTCGCCTCCTTCGGGAGGATGCGGGAGAAGAGCGTCGGCAAGGACACCCTGACCGGCCATTGGGAAATGATGGGATTGTACCTCACCCAGGCTTTCCCGTCCTTCACGGACACCGGTTTTCCGGAAAGCCTGATCAAGAAACTGGAAGAGGCGACCGGATATAAGTTCATCGGGAATTATGCGGAAAGCGGAACGAAGATCATCTACGATCTGGGCGAACGCCATCTGGAGACGAAGGAGCTCATCATCTACACTTCCGCCGATTCGGTCCTGCAGATCGCAGCGAACGAAGAAGTCGTTCCCTTGGAGGAACTCTACCGCGTCTGCGCAATCGCCAGGAAACTAACCCTGGAAAACCCCGATTGGATGGTTGGACGCGTGATCGCCCGCCCCTTCGTCGGCCGAACCAAGGAAACTTTCGTCCGGACTGCGAATAGGCATGATTACGCCCTGAAGCCTTTCGAACCCACCGTTTTGAACTTCCTGAAGGACGCGGGCTTCCAAGTGATTGCCGTCGGAAAGATCAACGACATCTTCGACGGGGAAGGCATCACCGAGTTTTACAAAACCAAATCCAACCACAACGGAATGGAAGAAGTGCTGAAAATCGCGGAACGCGACTTCACCGGTCTCTGCTTCACGAACCTCGTCGACTTCGACGCCCTCTACGGGCACCGGCGGAATCCGCTGGGGTATGCGGAATGCGTGGAGGAGTTCGACAGGGATGTCGCGGAATTGCTCGGGGTTTTGCGTGAAGAGGACCTTCTCATCATCTGCGCGGACCACGGAAACGACCCGAAGCACACAGGCACCGACCATACCCGTGAATATGTTCCGCTCTTGGTCTACAATTCGGGACTGAAAGGCAGGAACCTTGGAGTAAGAAAGACGTTCGCAGATGTGGGAGCGACCATTTCCGATAATTTCCGGATCAGAAAACCCAGTCACGGAACCAGTTTCTTAAAAGAAATTCAATGATCAACAATCAAGGAGGGAGAAAATGAAAACCGAGGTCAAAAAGCTAAATTTCAGCCACCAGGGTTTGATTGAAACCCATAAGTGGCAGGAGGAAGGGGAAAAGCGCGCCGTTGTCATAATCGTCCATGGAATGGCTGAACACATTGAAAGGTACGACGCTTTCGCTTCCAGGTTGGCCCGGGATGGTTTCATCGTTTACGGCTACAATCAACGCGGACACAAAGGAACGATTGCAAGCAAAGAAGATTACGGATACATGAGCGAGGGTGACAACTTCGCAATCCTCGTCGCCGACTTGTTTGAGATGACGGAATATGTGCAGAAGGAGAACCCCGACCTACCCATTTTCATCTTCGGACATAGCATGGGGTCATTCGTGACCCAACGATTTGTCCAGCTGCACGGGAAGAAAATCGACGGAATCATCCTTTCCGGTTCCGCCAAGCAGCCCAACGCGGCGCTTAGGGCGGGAATCATGCTTGCGAAAATGGTGGCCCGCTTCAAGGGACCGCGCTACAGAAGTAAACTTCTGAACAGTCTCACGTTCGGCGCCTACAACAAGTTTTTCCGTCCGAATAAGACGGAGTTTGACTGGCTGAACCGCGATGAGACTGAAGTTAAGAAGTACATCGACGATGAGTACTGCGGAGGCATCTTCACCGCCGCCTTCTTCCGGGATTTCTTCCGGGGGCTCAAGACGATCAACAGCAACTTCGAACTCATTCCGAAGGAACTGCCCATCCTGCTCTTGAGCGGCTCCGAAGATCCGGTCGGGGGCCCCGTGAAGTTAATCGCGAAGCTGTATGAGACCCTGAAGAAGATGGAAATCAAAGATCTGGAGTTCAAACTCTACGAAGGTGCCCGCCATGAACTGCTTCTTGAGACGAACAGGGAAGAAGTCATCCAGGACATCCTGAATTGGCTGAACAAGCGCCTCTAAACCCCTGTTCTGAGAAGATTATCTTTAAAAAGTTGGACAACTATTCGTTTGAATTCTCTAAAAAGGGCTATAATCCGCCTTGCCTGGACAAAGTTTGCATAAGAATCCAATTTCCAGCCAATAATATGAACGCAAACCTTGGACGAGGCGGAGATTATGGACAAACAATTCTTTGAAGAAAACCTGAAAGAGATAAGATACTGCGAGAAAAGAAGAAAGCGCGTTTTGGGTGTCAACATCCTGGGTGGAATCAGTCTCGCTTTCTCCTTCGTTTCCCTTTTCCTGATCCTGGCGATTCTCCTCAGGGAAACCGACGACAGGCTGATGCAGTTCGGCCTCGTTTTCGCAACCCTCCTTTTTTCCTTGATCGGTATGATCATGGGGACGATCGGATTCTTGAAGGCGCGGATTCTGAAGAAGGGCGGGTACTACGCCACGACCGGAACGGTACTGAACCTTTTCGGACTGGTCATAAGCACCCTGGAAGTTGCCGGCCTGCTGGCTTTCGCTATCCTCAAAATCTTTCTTTAACCCCTTAATTTTACAAAACTCCAATTTTTATAATGAAATTTTATCAATTTGTTGTTGTTTCTCTTAGTAAATTATGTCAAAATTTAATTTAGATATAATTTATTTGTTGAGAATTGTCGAAATTGCTGAAAACCATTGAGTGATGTTTCTTCCTGAATTTTATCTCCAAACATCCAAAATTAAAAATTTGCCTTGAAATTTCCTTTATTTTCGCTTTTAATACCGGGGTTGTAATAATTTCAATCCCAGAGAATGGCGCTAAAATAAAAGAAATTTCAGAAAGAGAGTTTCAGAACCAAAAAAATGAGCTGGATCAGCAGCTCATTTTTTATGGAATAAGGGAAGCAATTGACGGATGACGGAATATGCACCGTAACATGTCCCCTTATTTTTGCTTTTCCAAACAAAGCTATCTTGTCCGGTTATAAAAAAGCCTTTGAAAAGAAGAACCTGTTTTATCTTGGTACGATGGATTTTGATTTATGAGGATGGAATCCAGACAAGCCATCTAATAAGAGATTATCTTATAAAGTAATACTGTTCTCCGAATAAAAAATCCTTACATGCCTTTACAAAGTGTTTTACAATCACCCATGTTTATCAGATTATAAACCGCCTTTTGATTTATCGGCCGACCTGGTAAATATTTGCAAGGTAACATAATATATATTATAGGAAGTTGTAAATGTTTGTATTTGGACTGATTTCTGCCCTTATAAGGGGATTAATTTGTGCAGATTCAGAGCAATCAAAAAACTTTTCACTCGGTTCCCGGTCCCTTGCTTTTTTATACGTGTCATATAGGTCTTTCCTCTTTTGCTTACCAGCTTCTTCTATACCATTTCTAAGCCTGTCTTAAGCGTGAAAATTGTTTAACTCATCGTCTCAAAAAAGATAATCTTCTCACAAAAGCCCTGATTTTACATTGCTCCACATTTTTCTTTACAAACCGCGGTTCTATGTTGTATATTAGTTACTGGTTCCTAGACAAAGGGGGAGATTGGGAATGAACATTGGAATTTTTTATGCCGGCAAGACCGGCACTACGGATTTTTGTGCCAGGGAACTGTCCACGCGCCTTTGCGCAGCCTGTTTCAATTTGGCGGTGGACAAGGCATCACCCTCAGATTTCGATTTTGTGATTATAGGTTCTTCCGTTCGGATGGGCAGGATCCATCCGCTCGTCAGGAGATTTTTAAAGGCCTGCGCCGGGGAATTGCGGGAAAAACCGTACGCCCTTTTCCTCGTCCAAGGGCTTCCGGAAACTTTTGAAATGGTCCTGGAAAGGAATTTCTCTGAGGATTTTCTCAAGAAGGCGGTTGCCTTGGAAAGCTTCGGAGGCAAGCTCGATCTCGAAAAACAGAAGGGATTTTCCCGGTTGCTTGTAAAAGGGATGATGAAGAATCCAGCCTTTAAAGCTCCGGAAATCGACTGGGATGCGATAGCGGATTTTGTCCAGGCCGTGAGAAAAAATACAGAGGATAAAAAAGAAACATTTAGATGATTGGGGTCTTCTTGAAAGTTAACCATGCCGGCCCTTACGCCCAAGGATGATTACGATTGGACTCTGTTCATCCCCGGTTTGCGGAAAGCCATTGAAAACAAAGAAAAAACGGTTCCGGAAAAAAGTAAACCGTTGGTACTGAAATTAGAGCCTTCCAAGCCCGTTTTAAAAAAAGATTAACGGGAAATTGCCTGTCCTTTTAAAGATAATCTTCTCAGAAAAGGGGTCAGAAGGTCAATAAAACGTCGGTTTTGTCTTTTTTTAGGCATGTTTTCAGGAAAACCGAGCATTTTACAGCAAGCGCCCTTTCCGGGCAGTTTTCGAAGTAAGCCAGGCAACGCAGGCAGGATTTTTTATCCTGCCTTTTTCAATCGCGCTACGCCCAGACGGCTTCTTTAACTAGGAAAGCAATCCCCGAAGACATTCTTCTTCCTTTTCGGGATGGCCGCAGGCCGGGTTGCTTTTTCTTTTATCCTGGAAAGGACGGAATCAAATTCCCGGAAGTCGCGGAAACAATCCCCCTCCTTATTATTGGACCCGACAAGTATTTCTGCGCCTCTGCTTCCGGTTGATCCTGACTTTGTTCTTGAACAGGTTATCTTTGTTTCTAAAGCCATAATAATACAGGTGATTCTCTTCCTATTTCCAACGGTTCTGGAGATGATAAACCTTGCTTCTTACCACCCTTTTCTCGTCTATTTTAACACACCGAGCGGGCGGATGACAAAGCCTTTTTCGGCCTGTTTAGAGAAGATTAACGGTGAACTCCTCGTCTTTTTCAAGATAATCTTCTCAGACAAGGCTTCAGAAGAAAAACTCCCGTCATTGGGAGTTTCTTTCCGCTGTTTCCGCATCCATTTTCTCCAGAAAGACTTGCGCTTTCCTGGAAATGTTCAAATTCTTCCCGTTTCCCGCCACCGCGAGCAATCTCCTCTTCGCGACTTCCGGATTTCCCTTTTTGTAGGATATGATGCCCAATTGGTAAAGGGCGTTCAGGATGGTGATTTTGGGGAAATCGCCTTTGACGAGCATGGAAAAGAATGACTCGGCGGAATCAAGGTCCTTCCCCTCCTTCACGGCGAGTTTCGCCTTCGCCAAGGCATAGTTCGCGTACATCTTCTGCCGCTTTTTCGGAGGAAATTGGGGAAGAAGTTTCTTGATTTCTTCGAGCAGGAACCGCATCCGCTTGGTGTCCTCGGTTTCGTCGAAATAATTGAACCAGGCGTTGTAAAACCAAAAGCGGAGGTAAGGGCGGAAACGCGGTTCCAATTCCGTGAGTGACATCAGGATCTCGTGCGCCGCTTCCGGCTTTCCGGCGTCGAGGAGCAGGATGGCTTCATTGATCTTATCCAAGGTTTTCGCGTCTTTGGATTGGATTCTGAGTTTATTGTACTTTTCGTATTCCTTGATGTAGCCCAGGGGATCCAGGTTCTCGATGTAGATGCGATAGAGGTTCATGATCTTGTTTTTTTCCGCTCTGTGGAAGAAATAATTGAGGAAAACGACGAGGAAGGCATAGAACATGATGTAGGAGTTTTGAAAGCGTCCGGTCAGTTCGAAATAGGCCAGAACGAAGAAACCGACGATTGCGAGCAGGATGTATAACAGACGCAGTTTGTTGATTCTAAGCATCGAACAATCGCTCCCTGACTTGAAGATTGAGTTCGGCGGCGAACTCCCTGGCCTTGATTGCGGCCCGGTCACCGATGTAGTCCGGGGAATGGTTGTCTTCCCCGATCAGGATTTTAACATTTTGGTACTCCTTCACCAGGTTCCAAAACTCCTTCCTTGGATAGGGATGGACCTCGGCGCCATCCTGGTTCAGAATCTTCCGCCTTCTGAAACCGTTGGCGTTGATTTCCAGAAAAACGCCGGTGCGGGATGCCGTTTCGATGATCCTCCGGGAGACCCTTTCCGCTTTTTCGTTCCAGCGGGGGTTATTGAATAGGAAGACGTCGGGGTGGGCGAGGATTCGGAAATACCCCGTCTCCATTCCCTCAACGACCGCATCAGTGTAAGTATCAAGAGAGGCCTCTTCCAATCCCCGGAAAACGTCGATCATTTTCCCGTTTCGGATCACGAAATGCTGACCGAGGATGAGGTAATCCAAATCTTTGCGAAGTTTTTCGTAGTGCTTTTCCTCTCCGGGGACGTATTCGATTTCCAACCCGGAAAAGACTTTGATCTTATCGGAAAACCTCTTCTTAGTTAATTCTACGGCCGGAAGGTAGATGTCGCGGTATTCTTCTTCCGTCATCCGGATGAAGGAATCGTCCCAGAGCGGACCGTGGTCGCTGATTCCGATTTCCGCATAACCGAGTTCTGCCGCCCTTTTCACATAATCTTCCGGCATCCCCTTCGCATGCCTGCAAAGCCACGTATGATTGTGATAATTAGTTTTTACCATAGATTCCGTTCCGAGCGATCTTGAGCCATTTGGCGGATCTTCCTTTCCCTAAAGGTTTGATTAACCCCTCGTCCCTCAGTTTGATCAACGTGCGGTTGATCGTCGAATCGCTCACAAAAGGATGCAAAATCCTGATTTCGTCTTTCGAGAAAATGTCGGGAAGTTTAAAAATCGTGTTTTCGATGTTGTCGCTTTTGTTCAGGTTGGAATCGAACTGATAGTCCCTGATGATTTCGTCCGTTTTCTCATAAGCATCAATAATCAGTCTGACCATGAAACGGATGAAATTCATCGTCTGGGCGAAACCTTCCTTCCAGTTGAAACTGGCGTTCTTAACTTCTTTCTCGAACTCCGGAAAATCGTTGTATAAAAGTTCGAAAAAACTGACGTAGCGGAAGGCTTCAATGTCCGCTTTCAGCAGCAGCAAATAGAGGAGAAGGAAGGATGTTTCCCTGTTCCTTTCCGTAAATGGGGAGATGTTGAAAAAGTCGATGAAGAAGTTGAGGTAGAGGGCAAGTTTTTCGAAACTCCCTTTTTCCAAAACAACATCGATCTCCTCGTTAATTTTGTCCAGAAGCAGGCGTTTGCTTCTGTTTGCCTGGCTTTTCAGAACCGATTTCTTGTCCGTCTCCTCATACGCGAATTTGATTTCATGGTTCGGTGAGAAAACGAAATTGGCGAGGTCCAGCAGGTCGTTGCTCTGGTGGCGGATGCTCTTGTATTTGTTCTGGATGGTCTGGAGCGTTTCCTTGGTTTTGAAAAGGATGGTCTCATCCTTCAGGCGTGGTTTGGAATCCTTCGTGATGATGAGGCGCGCCCGCGCTTCCGTCAGATTGAGGTTGAAGATCTTCATGAGGAAATAGGCGTCCCTTTCGACTGTCGCCTGGATAATTCGCTCCATGTCGCCTTTCACGGTTCCGGAAAAGAGGGAGTTCTTTCCGATCCAGCGGTAGAGACTGGAAAGCTGGACAACGACGTCATTGGGAATGATGAAACGGCCGATGTTCAAGACTGTGCTCATTGTTCGCTCCTTGTTGGAAGATTAGGAAAAATCGTCGTTGTTTAAAGTGATGACCAATTTTTCCGGTTCGCCGATGTCTTTTTTGATGACCTTCTTGCCTGAGGGAGCGGTCGCATTCCTCAGCAAGGAATAATCAATCTTCTCGAATCCGGAAGTGCCGTAGATGAAGGCGTCGAGGTCAACGTTGGCGTTCTTGTGATGGATGACGAGCGAAGAGATGATGTCGTTGTTCCGGTTCTTCGTCATCGGCACGTACTGTTTTCCGACGTTGACGCGGCGGCCTTTGATGATTTCCTCCGGACGCATCCTTCTCAGATTCCCTTTCTGGGACAAGAGGACGAGCAGATCCTTTTCGGAAACATAGTGGGCGCCGACGACCGCGTCGTTCGCCCGACCTTTCATCTCCAGGGCTTTCACTCCGAAAGCCGGAGGTTCCATCACCGGGATTTCGGAAGCGTCATAACGGTTGATGTAACCGAAGCGCGTGCAGACGAGCACTTCTTCTGCTCCTTCCCGGCTGATGTCCACGCTCACGAGTTCGTCGTCCTCGCGTACTTTCGTCGCGATCAAAGCCCGCGAATAACGGACCGCATACATGCTTTTCAAGGGCGTCCGTTTGATCAGGCCGTTCTTCGTGGTGAAGAGCAGGAAGCGTTCCTCATTGAAATCCGAAACGGGAACTGCGAAAATAATCCGTTCATCCGAATCGATGGAAACGAGGGTGCTGATGTTGTACCCCATATCCTTCGGTTTCACTTCCGGAATCTTCGCGACGGGCATGAAGACGTAATTCCCGAGATTGGTGAAGAGGAGCAGGGTGTCGAGGGAGGTCATTTGGAAACTGGCGATAACGGTATCCCCGTCCTTAAGCTTCATTTCCTCGTTCGCTTGGTAAGCCCGCGGCGTCATACGTTTCAGATAACCGTCGTGGGTGACGATGATCTGGTAATCCTCTTTCACAATCAAATCCTTGATCTCGATCTTCACTTCGTCGATCTTGTCCTCGATCACCGTCCGCCTGGGTGAGGAGAGTTCCTTCAAGGTTTCGTTCAATTCCTTCTTAATCACGCTGAGGAGTGAGTTTTCATTCGTAAGGATGTCGGTCAGTTCCTCGATCTGTTTTTCGAGGTTATGCTTCTCCTCGGTGAGTTGGACGATGTCGGTGTTGGTGAGCCTGTAAAGTTGGAGCATCACGATCGCTTCGGCCTGGACTTCGGTGAAATTGTAAGTGTTGACCAAATTCTCGATTGCGTGCCGCTTGTTATCGGAACTTCTGATTGTGTGGATGACGGCATCCAAAATCGACACCATCTCGATCAGCCCTTCCACAATATGCAGTCTTTTTTTCGCGGCTGCGAGTTCGAAGTTGCTCCTGTTGGTAATGACTTCCTTCTGATGATCGATGTAGCAGTCCAACAGTTCGTTCAAACCCATCGTCACCGGCCTTTTGTTGGCGATCGCGACCATGTTGAAATTGTAGTTGATCTGAAGTTCGGTGGTCTTGTAAAAGAAGTTCAGGATGTCTTCCGCGTTCGCGTCCTTGCGCAGGTCGACGACGATCCTCAAGCCTTCGCGGTCGGTTTCGTCCCGGATGTCAAGAATGCCGTCGATGTTGTGCTTCACGTAGACCTCGCTCATCCGCTTCACGAGATTGGCCTTGATTACATCGTAGGGAAGTTCGGTGATGACAATCTGGTTCATGTTCTTCTTCTCAACGATTTCCGACTTCGCCTTGATGATGATCTTCCCGCGGCCGGTCTCATAAGCCTTTTTGATGCCGCCCGTTCCTTGGACGATTCCGCCCGTCGGAAAATCCGGACCCTTGACGATTTTCATCAAGTCCTCGAGACGGGCGTTTTTATGGTCGAGTTTGTAAATCACCGCCCGGATGATTTCGTCGATGTTGTGGGGCGGGATTTCCGTTGCGTAACCTGCGGAGATTCCGGAAGAACCATTGACCAAAAGGTTCGGGAATTTCGCCGGAAGGACCGTCGGTTCGTATTCCGCATCGTCAAAATTGGGGATGAACCCGACCGTCCGCTTGTTTATGTCCTGCAGCAGGTATTCCGCATACTTCGAAAGCCGCGCTTCCGTATAGCGCATCGCCGCCGGCGGATCCCCGTCGATGCTGCCGTTGTTCCCGTGCATATCGATCAGGGGCAGGCGCATCTTGAAGTCCTGGGAGAGCCGGACCAGGGCTTCGTAGACGGATGTGTCCCCGTGGGGATGGTATTTGCCGATGACGTCGCCGACGATCCGGGCCGCTTTTTTATAAGGTTTGTTGGAGGAAAGCCCGAGCTTGTACATTGCGAAAAGGATGCGCCGCTGGACCGGCTTCAGCCCGTCCCTGGCGTCCGGGAGTGCCCGGTCCTGGATGATGTATTTCGAGTAGCGGCCGAACCTTTCTCCGACAAGCGATTCCAGTTCCTCGTCGATGATCTTCTCTATGTAATCCTGGATTTTTTTCGATTTATTCATCGTAGCTTACCTCTTCGAGAGTGAAATTGTCTTCCATTTCAAAGGAAACATTGTTCTCAATCCATTCACGCCGCGGTTCGACGTCATCACCCATGAGGATCGCGATCCGGTTGTCGGCTTCCCCGAAATCCTCGATGTTGACCCTGATCAGCGTCCGCGTCTCCGGGTTCATCGTCGTCTCCCAAAGCTGTTCGGAGTTCATTTCGCCCAGGCCTTTGAATCTCTGGATTGTATAGTTCTTGAGGTTGGCGAGCTTGTCCTTCAGTTCATCGTCGTTCCAGGCGTATTCGATCTTGTTCTTCGTGGTGATCTTGTAAAGGGGAGGGAGGGCGATGTAGACCTTCCCGTTTTGGATCAAAGGCAGCATGAAACGGAAAAAGAAGGTGAGAAGCAAGACCTGGATGTGGGCGCCGTCGGTGTCGGCGTCGGTCATGATGATGACCTTGTCATAGTTGGTTCTGTTGATGTTGAAATCGCGTCCGTAACCGGCGCCGATGGCATTGATGATGGATATGATCTCCTCGTTCTTGAGGATCTCTTCCGCTTTTGCCTTTTCGGTGTTGATGATTTTGCCGCGGAGCGGAAGAATCGCCTGGAAGCGGCGGTCCCGTCCCAACTTGGCGCTGCCCCCGGCGGAATCGCCTTCGACGATGAAGAGTTCGTTCTTCTTCGGATCCCGATCCTGGCAGGGCGAAAGCTTTCCGACCAGGTTCGCCGTCTTCACGACCTTCTGCTTGATCGCCCGGACTTCTTCCCGCGCTTTCCGCGCAGCCTCCCGGGCTTTCGCAGCGCGGATGGCGTTGGTCACGAGGGTGTTCGCGATCTCGCCCTTTTCCGCGAGATAAAACTTCATTTTCTCGAAAACAATCGCTTCGACAGCGAAGCGGGCGTCGGCCGTTCCGAGTTTGTTCTTCGTCTGCCCTTCGAACTGCAGTTTCTCTTCGCCGATCCGGACCGACAGGATCGCCGTGAGCCCCTCGCGGACGTCCGTGCCTTCAAGGTTCGGATCCTTGTCCTTCAAAAGCCCCTTCATCCGGGCGTAATCGTTGAAGGCCTTCGTGAGCGCCGCCCGAAAACCCGTCTCATGAGTTCCCCCGTCCCGGGTTCGGATGTTGTTGACGAAAGAGAGGATGTTCTCGGAATAGAATTTATTGCAATATTGGAGGGCGCACTCCACCTGGATGCCCAGGCTCGTCCCTTCCAGATAGATCGCGTCATGAAGAGGTTCCTTGTTCCCGTTCAACTCTTTAAGGTATTCCCCGATGCCGTTTTGGAAACAGAAGCTTTCGCTCTCGTTGGTCCGTTCGTCGATGAGGTCGATTTTCAGGTTCTTGATGAGATACGCCGATTCTTTCAGGCGCTGCGCACAGAGCTTGTAGTCGATCACGGTCGAAGAGAACATGCTCGGGTCGGGTTTGAAATGGACAGTCGTGCCGGTCTTCCGCGTCTCGCCGAGGATTTTGGGCTTGTGAATGACGGAACCGCCCTTTTCAAACTTCTGGTAATAGATTTTGCCGTCCCTTTGGATCGTGACCTCAAGGAATTCGCTCAAGGCGTTCACGACGGAAGCCCCGACGCCGTGGAGACCGCCGGAGACCTTGTAACCGCCGCTGGAATCGAATTTCCCGCCGGCATGGAGCGTACAGAAAACAACCTGGGGCGTCGGCACTCCGGTCTTGTGTTTACCGATCGGAATTCCCCGACCGTTGTCCTGGATTTCCACGGAATTCCCTTTCCGGATCGTGACACGGATGTAATCGCCGTAGCCGGAGAGGACTTCGTCCATGGAGTTGTCGATGATCTCCCAGAGCAGCTGGTGCATCCCTTTGGAATCGGTGCTGCCGATGTACATTCCCGGACGCTTTCTGACGGCTTCCAGTCCCTGAAGCACCTGAATTTTTGATTCGTCGTAAATCTCTTTCGTAGTTGCCATTATCCTCATACCTTTCCTGAATATATTATAGCATATTTTATCGGAAAAGTAAACGATTATCTTTGAGATTTAATTATATCAAAAAGCGAAAAATGAATATGTTAAATAGGAATTTTAAAGGATGTTTTTTAAAGAGAAATTGCCCTTGCTTTTGCGTTTCCGATATAATATAATAAGACAAGGTGATTTTTATGGATGCCGCGCTGAAAATTCTTCTGCTGCTTGCTTCCTATCTCCTGGGCTCGATTCCTTTCGGATTCCTGATCGGAAAGGCCAAGGGGATTGACATCCGCGAGCACGGAAGCAGAAACATCGGCTCGACGAACGTCGGAAGAGTCCTCGGCCGAAAATACGCGATTCTCGCCTATATTTTGGATATGACCAAGGGCGGGCTTTTCGTCTTCCTTTTCCGGTTCAAAATCATACCGGAAACCTACATGATCGAGACGCCCCTCCTTTACGGACTGCTGGCTGTCATCGGCCACACTTTCCCGGTCTTCCTGAAATTCAAAGGCGGGAAGGCTGTCGCGACGAGCAGCGGCGTCATCCTCGGTTTCTGCCCCTGGCTGCTTCCAATCCTGATGGTCGCTTTCTTCTCGATCGTCCTGAGCAGCCGCTACGTTTCCCTGGGGTCGCTTTTGAGCGCCGGCATCACCTTCGCCATTTCGTTGATTCTCTATGCGATCGGGCAGGATCCCGTTTTCCAACTCCCGATAGATTATTATTTTCCGATTTTTTGCGCTTTAATTCTTCTTATAATCGTTTTCCGGCACCAGGAAAACATTGAACGCCTGATGAACAAAACGGAAAATAAAGTGAAATTTCGGATTTTCCGAAAAAAATAAAGAGCCGCTTCCGCGACTCACTTGTTTTTTGCCTGATTGATAGAGGCCATGATCTGCCGAACTTGTTTTTCCGATGGCGTCCTTCCCATCTGCTGCATCATGACTCTGATCATTTTTTCGTTGACCGGCGGATTCTTCTCCAGGTAGTTTTGGAAAACCTTCCTGGCCACCAAAAAACCGCCGACCGCGCCAACGATCAAAACTCCGAGGAGGAGGAGGGCAAACCACCACCAAGCCATTGTTACCATGTTCTTCACTCCTTTGTATTAAACTACACATATTTTACTATATATTTATGGAAAAGACAATGAAAATGTTTGTAAACTGTTTACGTTTACATCAAAAAGTGATATAATTAGCACAGTAAAGAGGAGGATTAAAAATGCCAAGATTCATTACAGACGCGTGCATCGCTTGCGGATCCTGCCAAGCTGAATGCCCGGTTGATTGCATCAGCGAAGGCGAAATTTACGTCATCGATGAGAGCGCATGCATCGATTGCGGAGCATGCCAAGAGGTTTGCCCGGTTGAGGCCATAATCGAAAAATAATTGTCGGCTTGGAAAGCCGACTTTTTCATTTTAGGGTCACGAACGGATCTGTTTCCACTTCGGAGATTCTGATCCTTCCCGCCAAAGCGAACTCCTCCTTGAGTTCCTCCGCAAGTCCCACGAAGACGAACTTCTCAACGCCATGGTTCACTTCGATCAGGGCGAGGCCTTCCTCCACCGCCTTTTGGGCCGCGGAAAGCCTGATTTCGGAAGTGATGTAGCAGTCCAGCCCCAGGGCGAGCGCCAGCTCGATGTCACTTTCCCGACCGCCGGAGCCGCCGACGATTCCGAGGTATCTGATGACTTTGTCAGGATTACCAGCGATTCTGACTCCGCTCAAACCCATCCTTTCCTGGACAAAAACCGCCAGGTCTTTCAGAAAGACCGGTTTTATTTTGCCGTGGCGGATGAAGGCGTCTTTCGCCGCCTCATGGTTCAAGCCCTGGATATCGAGAAGCCGGGCCAGGCTGTCGTTCACGCCCCCATAGCCTACGTCGAGATTGGTGTGGGCGACATAGAGGGAGATTTTCTTTTCGAACATCAGGGCCAGGATTTTTCCGTATTTGCTGCGGAAATGGATTTTTGAAAGGGGCTGAAAAAAGAAGGGGTGGTGGACGATGATCAGGTTCGCTCCGAAATTGATCGCTTCATGCAGGACGTCCTCATTCAAATCCAGGGCGAGCAAAACGTTCTTCAGTTCCAATTCCTCGTCCCCGATTACAAAACCGATTCTTTCCGAATCCCCGTCGGAAGCAAGTTCCGAAGGGAAACGTTTGTTCAGGTAGTCAACAATTACGCCAATCTTCATTCAACTGCTCCTTGATTTTTTCGATTTTTTCGTGGACGAATCCGTCCCCGATTTTCTGGTATCTATCCAATTCTTCCCGAAGCTTCTTTAAAAACAACTCGGGTTTTTCTTTCCGCAAAACCGGTCCGAAAAGAAGGTCGTCATCATCGTAATGCAGAGGCTTTTTGGCCGTTTCTGAGACGATTATCTCGTAGTACTGCCCGTCTTCAAAAATAATCTTCTCTGACGCGATCTCCATTCCCGCCTCGTAAAGGAATTTTCGGAGTTCATAGAGGTTCTTGTTCGCCTGAAGGATGTACTTCAGGCCACGGTGCTTATCCAATCCCTTTGCCAGGATTTCCGTGATCGTTATTCCGCCCATTCCTGCGATCACGACCCCCTCGACTTCCCCTTCCTTTAGGTCTGCAAGCCCATCTGACAGGCTGAAGCGGATGTTTTTAAAAAAGGGACGGTTCTTGAGATTGTTCATGGCCGCCCGCAAAGGCCCCTCCTTGTTGTCGATCGCGACGGCGTATTCCAAGCCGTGCTTCTCAAAGGCCTCCCAAAGCAGATAGCCGTGGTCGCACCCCACATCCGCAACCCTTTTCGCGGGCGGAATCAGGGAGGCGATTAACTTTAGCCTTTCGGAAATCATAGTATCACCTTGGTTTATTATAACTGATGGCCGGGATTATTTCAAGAAAAAAAAGCCGAACGGATTCGGCTCATTTATACTGGCTCAGACGTTTCTGCCGGGTGGGGTGGCGGAGTCTTCGGATCGCTTTCGCTTCAATCTGACGGATCCGTTCGCGGGTCACGCCGAATTCCTTTCCGACTTCCTCCAGGGTGTGGGGTTTCCCGTCGGTCAGGCCGAAGCGCAACCTCAAGACCTTTTCCTCCCTCGGCGTGAGCGTCTTCAGGACGGTGTCGATTTCTTCCTTGTATTTTTCGTTGATCGTGTATTCAAGAGGATTCGGAAGCTCGGTGTCGTGGACGAAATCGCCCAGGGTCGAATCGTCCTCCTCGCCGACCGGGGTTTCCAGGGAAACGGGTTCCTGCGCGATCTTTTGGATCTGCTGGACCTTTTCGACGGAGATCTTCATCTCGGCGGCGATTTCCTCGGGCGTGGGCTCGCGCCGCAGTTCCTGCGTGAGTTTCCTTTGGGTCCGGACCAGTTTGTTAATGGTTTCGACCATGTGCACCGGAATCCGGATCGTTCGGGCCTGATCGGCTATGGCTCTGGTGATCGCCTGGCGGATCCACCAAGTCGCGTAGGTCGAGAACTTGAAGCCTTTGGTCGGATCGAACTTGTTCACGGCTTTCATCAAGCCCATATTCCCTTCCTGAATCAAGTCCTGGAACTGCATGCCGCGGCCAAGATACCTTTTCGCAATCGACACAACCAGGCGGAGGTTGGATTCAATCAGAATTTCCCGCGCCTGCATCCCTTCTTCCACATACCTCGTGTATCTTTCCCTTTCTTCGTCGGTGATCTGCTTCCTCCCCTTGTCCACCTGTTTCAGAATGTCCGCGGCGAGCAGACCCTGCTGGACGGTGCGGGAAAGTTCGAGTTCGCGGTTTGTAGAAAGGAGGGGGATTTGGCCGATTTCTTTCAGGTACATCTTGACGGGGTCGTCAACTTGGGTCGGCTGCGCGAAGGAGGAAACGATGTCGTCGATGTCCTTCTTCTTGAGGTCGTTTTCAATCTCGGTAGTGAATTCATTGAATTCCGGATCGTTCTCGAGTTCGCCGATGAAACCCTCGAAATCGTCGGCGATGCTGTCGGCATCGTCGATTTCCCCGGCTTCATAGGCCTCCAGATCCTCATCCCGGACCAAGTCGATGTTCTCGTTCTCGAGGAGCTTAACGACTTCATCAAATTCTTCACTGTCCTCGTTAACGAGGGCCAAGATGTCTTTTATCGCGATGTATCCGTTTTTCTTTCCTTCCTCGATCAAATCCATCAGTTCCTTGTTTTCATAAATCATGGCGTTTCTCCTTCTTATGGGTCACTGTTTCATTTTTTATTTTTGCGTATTCGGCCATTTTTTCGACGTCAAAAACATTCCTGAGCGTTTCTTTAATGATGCGCAGCTGCTCTTGCAGGACATATTCCTTTATGACTTTAAACAAATCCTGCATGGGAATGTTTTTATATATGAGGTCTTCGCTGGTCACTTCTTCAAAAAGGCTCTTTTCGTCCTCTTTCAAGCCAGCTTGGAAATCCTCTCCCATTTTATCATTTTTCAGATAATAATCGGAGATTTTGCTAAGAAAGACGAAGTTTTTAAAATCGACGTAGTGATAATCGGGGTTATTAAAGATGGAGAAGCATTCTTCTTTTTTTCGATAAGCCCGCCTGAGCAGTTCCTTCTCCGTCTTCCTGTAAGTTTCCATCCTGACTACCCCGCGGGGCCGCGCCGCCGGCGTTTTTCTCGGTGGTGTTTCCGGCCGGGGTTCGGCCTTTCTCCGCCCGAAATCCTCTTTGAGGCTTTCGACGCTGACTTGGAGGTCCTGGGAGAGCCGGGCGAGGAATTTCTCGGCGAGCACCGCCGAGCGGAAGAAATTCAGGCTTTGGAAGACTTCATTTTTGAAAGCCTCGACACTGCTCAAATCCTGGGGATTGAGGTCCCTTTTCGCAACCTCATAAAGGTATTCAATCCCGCTCTTCGCATTCTTCAGCAGTTCCGAAAATCTCTCGGGACCGTAGCGGTTGAGGAAATCGTCGGGATCCAAATCCCTGGGCAAAAGCACCGCCCGGACGGTGAATCCAGAGGCGGTGAAGAGCCGGATCGCGCGCTTTGTTGCTTCGATTCCGGCGTTGTCGCCGTCGTAGCAGACGACGACGTTCTTAGTCACCCGGGAGATGGCCTCGATCTGTTCGTCGGTGAGGGCGGTGCCCATCGTCGCCACGGCATGGTTGATGCCGGCGCGGTGGGCGGCGATGACGTCCATGAAGCCTTCGAAAACGAAGACTTCGTCCCGGAGACGGATCTCATTCAGATTGCGGGCGAAGTTGTAGAGCAGACGGCCTTTTTTGAAGACCTTGTTTTCGCTGCTGTTGACGTACTTGGCTTCATCGGATTTCGTGTAGATCCGGCCGCTGAAGCCGGCAATCCTACCGTTGATGTCCTCCAGGGGGAACATAATCCGGTTCCGGAAGATGTCGTAATAGGAGTTCTCTCCGGAACGAACCACCCCGGCTTCGATCATGTCGAGAGGTTGGTGGTCTTTTTGGAGGGTCCGGAAAAGGAGGTCGGGCTCCTTGGGAGCCAGCCCAATCCGGAATCGCTTTATTATCTCATCATTTATGTTTCTTTTATACAGATATTCCCGCGCTTCTTTGCCTTCGGCGGAGTTTTTCAGGTAAAACTCGTAGAAACTTGTCGCGGTCTGGAGAATCTTATAGTATTTTTCGTTTATTTGCGTCTGGGCGGCATAATCCCCCAGATCGACCTTGATCCCGATCTTCTCCCCGACGTAGCGGACCGCCTCCGGAAAGGAAATGTTCTTGTAATTCTGGACGAACGTGAAGACATTTCCCGTGGCCCCGCAGCTGAAGCAGGTGTAGATCTTCTTCGCGGGCGAAACCGAAAGCGAGGGGTTATGATCGGGATGGAAGGGGCACAATCCCACGAAGTTGTTCCCCTTCTTCTCCAGTTTTACAAACTCCCCGATAATTTGCACGAGATCCGCTTCTTCGCGGATTTTTTGGATTGTCCCCTCAGGAATGAGCAAAGCACATCACTACCCTTTGATGATTTTATTTATGTAGTCCCTCAGTTCGGAAATCTTGATTCTTTCCTGTTTCATGGTGTCGCGGTCACGGACGGTGACGGCTTCATCTTCCAATGTGTCGTAGTCGATCGTCACGCAGAGAGGAGTGCCAATGGCGTCCTGCCTCCTGTAGCGCTTGCCGATGGCGCCGCTCGTATCGTACTCGCAGTTAAATTCCGACCTGAGCAGGTCGAAGACTTCCCGGGCCTTTTCTCCAAGTTTGTTCACCAAAGGAAGCACTGCGACCTTGACCGGAGCCAGATGCGGCTTCAGGTGCAGGATGTCGCGCGTTTCCCCGTCGGGCAGCTGCTCGCATTCATAACTGTCGGAGACGACCGCCAGGAACAGGCGTTCGACGCCGACCGAGGGCTCGATGACATAGGGAAGGTACCTGCTGTTGTCATCGGGATCGAAATATTCGAGGCTTTCGCCGGAATGCTCCTGATGGACCCGCAGGTCATAATCGGTCCTGTCAGCGATGCCCCAAAGTTCGCCCCAGCCAAAGGGGAAGAGATATTCGATGTCGGTTGTGGCTTTCGAATAGAACGAAAGTTCTTTTTCGCCGTGGTCGCGGAAGCGGAGACGCTCCTCCGACAGACCCAGATGGATGAGGAAATCGAAGCAGAACTTCCGCCAGTAATTGAACCATTCCCCGTCGGTGCCGGGCTTGCAGAAGAATTCGAGTTCCATCTGCTCGAATTCCCGAGTCCGGAAGATGAAGTTTCCGGGAGTGATCTCGTTCCGGAAGCTTTTGCCGATCTGGCCGATTCCGAAGGGAAGCTTCCGGCGCGAACTTCTCTGGATGTTCTTGAAGTTCACGAAGATGCCTTGGGCTGTCTCCGGCCGGAGATAAACCGTGCTTTTTTCATCTTCGATCACGCCCAGGTTGGTCTTGAACATCAGGTTGAACTTCCTGATGTCCGTGAAGTCATGGGCGCCGCAGTTCGGACAGGCCACTTCTTCTTTCTTGATGAACTCCATGAGTTCATTGTTGTCCATGCCGTCGGCGGAGACTTGTCCGTTCGTGAATTCCTCAATCAATTGATCCGCCCGATAACGGACGCCGCATTTCTTGCAGTCGATCAAAGGATCGCTGAAGCTCGCGACGTGGCCGCTTGCGACCCAGACCCTGGGGTTCATGAGGATTGCGGAATCGAGACCGACATTGTGGGGCGATTCCTGGATGAACCTCTTCCACCAGGCGCGTTTGATGTTATTCTTCAGCTCGACGCCCAAGGGGCCGAAGTCCCAAGAGTTGGCCAAGCCGCCGTAAATTTCACTTCCTTGATAAACGAAGCCGTATTGCTTCAAATAGGCGACAAGCCTTTCCATTGTCAATTTTTCCACAAAAAACACTCCTCATTATATCTTCTATCCATTTATATAATATTAGCATAATTTCAAATCTTTGTAAAGAAAAATCGCTTCCTGTCAACCCGATCGCTTTTTTTACGGAAAATTTGAAAAAAGACTCAAAAGAGTCTTTCCAAACGCCTTCATCTCACAAAAACCTCGCCCAGCAGGATCCCGGCGATAAGGAAATAACCAAAAAACCCCAGTCCGTATCCGTGTCGGAACGTCCTTTTTTGCTGCAGGCGGTAAGAAACGACTTGACCGAAGAGGAAGCAGACAGCCGTCATGAGAATGAGGAAGGAAACTCCCGCATTTCCTCCGAAAACGATCCGGTTGCTGGCCTGAAAAACTGTCGCAAGCAAAAGCGCCGAAGCCAGAGCCGCCGCCCTCGAAAACAGGAAGTTGGGCGGGAGTTCAAAAGCGATCAGGTATTCCAGAAGAATGAGGATCGTATAGGAAAGGAAAAAAAATTTGTAGAGGGAAAAGAGGCTGTCGGAATCCGGGAATATCAGGACGGTGAAGCGGAAAACTCCGCTTATTACAAGGCTCCTGATGAGGAAGAAACTTGTAAACAAAAGGATTGTTTTCAAAAAAACTTCCTGGATCAGTTTTCTGTCTTTTTTGATTGTGGATCACCCAGGATTTAGTATTGATGGAAAAGCGCTATGTATACAGGCAAAAAAGAAAGAGAGCGTTGAAATTCAACGCTCGTCTTCTTTCAGTTTTTACTTCCAGGTGTTGAGAAGGTCGCCCAAAACTTGGATGTAGTGGTTGACGTTGATGGAAACACCGGCAAGAGCTTGAGGCTTGTTCGAAGAGAGTTTCGTCCCGTCGAGGGTCAAGCCGGAAACGCCGTTCTTGAGGGCGTAATTCGCAAGCAGGTCGGCCTGTTCGAACCATTCGAGTTTGTTGTTGTCCTTCAGGTACTTCTTGTAATCTTCTTCGCTCATGGTTCTGCCGCCGTCATGCATGCGGTAGTCGTACTTCAGTTCTTGCTTGGTCTTCGCGTTCCAGGAGAAGGTTCCGTTGGACATTTTGCCTTGGAGTTCATCAAGTTTCAGGGTCTTGAGGGTGCCGTCGGATTTGAGGGTGCCTTCAGCCCAGATGATGCCGATGGAAGTGCCTTCGGAATAAGCAAGCCAGCTGTAGACTTTGCCTTGCTTGGCGTTCTCGACAGCTTGCTTCGCAAGCAGGGAATAATCGCTGTCAACGATGGTGACAGAGGCAACGTTCGTGATGTACCCTTGGTCATCCGTTTGGAGATCCGTTCCGTTAGCCAAGAAGTAAGCTTCGAGGAGTTCAGCTTGTTCGAACCATTCGAGTTTGTTGTTGTCCTTCAGGTACTTCTTGTAATCTTCTTCGCTCATAGTTCTGCCGCCGTCATGCATACGATAATCATAACGGAGTTCCTTCTTCGTTTTCGCATTGAAAGCATAGCTGGTAACGGTGTTGCTTTCATCTTTCACCGCAGTCGATTGCAGGCAGTCGATATAAAAACTCTTGATTTCGTCGTTTTCAATCGTCACCTTAACAACCGTGATCTGCGGAGCGCCATAATTGAGGCTCTCTTTGAAAGCAATGAACTCGCCGTCGGCCATGTAAGTCCTGCGGTTGCAGGATGTGAGGGTGAACACGCCAAAAAGGGCGACTAAAACAACCAGAAATTTCTTGAACATGTTTCTTGTCTTTCCTCCTTCTTTTTAAGACATATAAATTGTAGCATAAGCATAATTTATAATCAATTGCAATTTTTATGTAAATGTTTACTTTAGAAGTTTTCTTTAAGAAATTGTCGAATGGCTTCGCGCTGTTCTTCTTTCGCCGGTTTGCAGGCCGCGGGTTGGGTCTCCCCTTTCGCTAATCCTTCCGCCATGCCCGCGCAGCCGGGATAGCCGCAGGCACCGCAGTTGTAGCCGGGAAGCATTTCAATGAGTTTCGCAATCCTGTCGTCGACCTGGACGGCGAACACCTTCGAACAGATTCCAATCAGGACTCCGAAGATGCCGCCGGTCGCGGCGAGGACGATCGCAGGCAGAAAATAGGTTGTAAATATGCTCAGAATCATATGTTCAACGCTCCAAATCTAGAGAAAATCATGGCTAAAATCCCGGCAGTGATCAGACCGATGGGAACGCCTTGGAAGGCCTTGGGGACATCGCCGCGGGCGATCTTTTCCCTGATCGTGGAGAAGAGAAAAATGACGAAGAGGAATCCGACCGAAGATGCGAAAGAGAACACCAGGGCGGTGAGGAAAGTGTAGGAGGGGTCGGCGACCAGGGTCGCGACACCGAGCACCGCGCAGTTGGTGGTAATCAACGGAAGGTAGATTCCGAGCGCCCGGTAAAGCGTCGGCGACACCTTCTTGATGAACATCTCGATGATCTGGACAAGCGAGGCGATGACGAGGATGAAAATGATCGTCCGCATGTAGACCATGTTGAAGGGCACCAGGATATAGGTGTAAAGCAGCCAGGAGACGACGCTGGAAAGGGTGATGACGAACACGACCGCGAGACCCATTCCGACCGCCGAAGAGCGTTTTGTGGAAACGCCGAGGAAGGGGCAGGTTCCGAGGAACCTGTACAACAGCACGTTTTCAATAACGATTGCCGTAAAGGCTAATGTGATGAGATCCTTCATTGTTTCTTGGCTCCTTTCCTGGCATTGATGATGTTGGCGACGCCGATTAACACTCCGAGAAGGATGAAGGCGGACGGGGCTTTGTTGAAGAAGTCAGTGAAGAAAGGACCAGCGTCCTTCACAAGCGAAAGCTGCAGATTGCCCCAAATCGTGATGCTTCCGCTCGCGAAGAATTCCCTGATGAGGGAAAGGACGATAAGGACCGCGGTGTAGCCGAGGGACATGCCGATTCCGTCAAGGAGCGAATCAACCACCCCGTTTTTGGACGCAAAAGCTTCCGCTCTTCCCAGGATGATGCAGTTTACGACAATCAAGGGAATGAAGATTCCCAGGCTGTCATAAAGGGAGGGCAGGAAAGCAGACATCAGCATCTCGACGATGACGACCAAGCTCGCCACGACAACGATGTAGACGGGGATCCTGATCTCGTTCGGAACGATTTTTCTGATGAGGGAAATGATCACGTTGGACATGATCATGACGAACGAGAAAGCGATGCCCATTCCAAGCGCGTTCTCGATCGAAGTCGAGATTGCAAGCACGGAACACAAGCCCAAGAGGGAAACGAGAACCGGGTTTTCCTTCCAAATCCCGTTCAGGAATATATCCTTCTTGCTATTCATTCTTTATCCCTCCAAGCGTGTTTCGGATAGTTTTGAAATGGGCGGCGGCGGCTAAAATGCCTTTATGGACCGCGTTGGAAGTGTAAGTCGCTCCGGTTATCGTTTTGAAAGCCTTGACGTCGACGCTCTTGTTTTTGACATCGAAATCAAAGCCGATCGCCTTGGAGCCGTATCCGGGCGTTTCGTTCTTCGCTTCCACAACCACCGCGTCGTCGAAGGTCCCGTCGGCTTTGATGCCGACAAGGGTGACGACAGGGCCTCCGTATCCTTTGGCGCTCACTTGGTAAATGACTGCGGCAACCTTGTCTTCATCATCGAAGGCGAAGTAGATCGCTTCGATTGTGGAATCTTTTTCGGGATAAAGGGAGGCTTTGTCAGTCGAGAAGCTGGCATAATCAAAGTATTCGCCAAGGAGTTCTTTGACGGCCTGGCGTTTACGCCCTTCAATGACCGGGGCGGTGAAACTATTCACAAGGGCCAGCAGACCCCCGGCGATAATGCCTAAAACGAGCAGGAACAAAGCGTATTTCAATGTTTTGTTATTCATTGCTTCCTCCTAAGTGCGCCAGGTAATCCAGGGCGATCCTCGCCGCTGAGATGATGGCTTTGGAAGTGACGGTCGCACCGGCAACGGTCTGGACCTTGCTTAAGTCGTCCTGATTTGCGATCACTTGGTTCGGAATCTGATCCTTGGGATGGACGGGATTTTGGGCCCATTCGTAGGAACTTCCGTAAGTTTCGCCCGTCGTGTCGGCGACGAAGCCGGTAATCGCGTAGGTTTCCGGATCATAGGTGATTGTCGCCGTGATTGTGCCTGCAAAGCCCTTCGCTTTAACGACAAGTTTATTCTCGCTTTCGCTATGTTCAGCGATGTAATTGTCGAGTTTCTTGTTGGAAACGACTGCCACGATCGCCTCACGCAAGGCTTCATCCACAGTGGTAACCAGCGTTCCGTCCGGTTTCGCTTCCACAACAATCCTGCCTTCACCGTTTCGGAAGATGTAGACGAAATTCAGACTGTCGAAACTCTGGTAGTAGTTCACCAGTACCAGTTCGGAAAGGCCGGCGAGATAATCCTTGTACTGTAGCGCCTGGCGGGCGGCTTCAACCAAGGAATTGGAGGTAACGGTCGCACCGGTTACGGTCTGGACCTTGCTTAAGTCGCTTTGGTTGGCGATGATCTGTCCGGGCATGAATTCATCCGGATGGATTTGGTTCCAACCCTGGCTGTTAGTGTATGATTCCGTGCGGGTGTTGGTTTCGAAACCGGTTATTGCGAGCGTCTCCGGATCGAAGACGACGGTCGATGTCAATTCTGGATTCGAGCCGAAACCTTTGGACTTTACGGTCAAGCGCAGTTCTTCCGCGGTTTCCGATACCTCCGCCACGTAGGCGGGGAGTTTGTTCCCGGAAATCAAATCACTAAAAGCGGATTCGTATCTATCTGTATTGTAATTGCTGTCCTCAATGCTCTTGATTTCGTAATTTTGATCGACGATGACGAGGACTTCTTTGCTTCCGACTTTGAACGTGTAATTGAAGTCGAGGGTCGCGAAATCCTGTTCCGCGGATACGAATTCAATCCCCTTCGGGATATTCTGCGCGACTGCGAAAGCGCCGATTCCCGTGAAAAGCAGGCCGATGAGCGCATAGCTGATGGCGACCTTGGCCTTCTTCGGCTCGACGCGGAGTTTCGCCGAGAAACGTTCAAGCAAGGCCGTGAACATGTTCATGATCAGGATTGAAGTGGCAACGCCTTCGGGCATCGAGCTCGCGAAGCGGAAGAGAACGGTGAGAACGCCCAAACCCAAGGAATAAAGGATGATTCCGTTCGGATTCCTCGGGCTGGTCACAGGTTCTGTCGCCATGAAGACGGCTCCGAACATCAAGCCGCCGTTGAGGATCCCGAAGAGGGCGTAATTAAGCGTTCCCGCATAGCCGTTGACGGCTCCGATGATGTAGGTCAGAACGAAAACCGTGCCGACATAGATGACGGGGACGCGCCAGTTGATGGTCTTCCGGATCGTGAGGTAGGCGAAAGCGACCAGACAGAGGAGGGCGCTCGTCTCCGCAAGCGATCCAGGGGTAAGGCCCAGGAACATCTTCCAGAGACCGTAATCTTCCAGAAGGACATTCACCGCTCCGGCGCGGTCGCCGGCGAAGACGGTCATCGGGGTTGCGGAAGTGATGGCGTCCGCAACTTCCTTCGCATTGAAGTACCCGACTGCGCCGATCGCTTCATTCGAACCCGTAAGGGGTCCGAAGTAGGCGTAGGTGAGGAAGAGGTAGCCGATGAGAGCCGGGTTGAAGATGTTGTTCCCAAACCCGCCGAAAATGAGTTTGCCGATGACGGTCGCAAAGAACGCGCCGATCGCAACCAACCAGAGCGGAGTCGCAAGCGGAACAATCATGCCGAGAAGGATTCCCGGGATTAATGGATAGCTCTTCTGCAGGCTTACCCAGACATTTTCTTTCTTTACGAGGAAATAATACCAGAGGAATTCACAAAGGAAAGATGTGGCCCCTCCGACGAGAACCAAAAGCAGGGGGTAAAGCAAGCCGAAGAAATTGGTTTCTTCTGCGATGAACGGAAGCAACCCGTTCTTTACCCAGGCGAAAAGGATGAGCGGCGCGAGCGCAATCATGAAGTCGCGCATCATGACCGTGGTGGTCGCACCATTGTCCGCTTTCCTGATGAACGGCGCTTTATGCAATGTAAACTTCTTGTTGTCAGTCATGTCAATCACCTTTTTGCCAACACTTTCGTTTTCGCCCGAACGACAGCATCGGTCAGTTCGATTCTGGACGGGCAGATATAGGAGCAGAGTCCGCATTCCATGCAGAGTTCAGGTCTGAGTTCCGCGATATTGCTGAGTTCTCCGGATTCGAGCGCCTCTTTGATGACGATCGGGGAAAGGAAAACGGGGCAGACTTGGCCGCATTTTCCGCAACCCATGCATTCCGGATTGATTTCATTGATGTCCATGGGCATGACGATGACGCTTGTGAGCGCCGGGTTGACGATGAGGTTGTCGAAAGCGACGGGCTTGCCGGTCATCGGCCCGCCGGCGATCAAATAAGCGTCGCCGAGATCGGATTTATAACCGCCCAAACCCTGAATGACTTCCTTCATGTTCGTCCCGATTTTCACATGCACGTTCTGGGGGTGGGCCAAACCTTCACCGGTGACGGTGACGATTTTGTCGACCAGGGGTTGGTTCTCTTCAACCGCGCGGGCGATCGCATGAGCTGTGCCGACATTGTTCACGACCGCTCCGGCTTCGCTCGGCAACCCGTGGTAATTCCTGTTCGTTACCCTTTGCACGATATATTTTTCCCATCCGGCGGGGTAGACATCCTTGACCAAGAATAAACCCAAATCGGGCTTGTCCGCGATTGCCAGCCTGATCTTTTCAATCAAAGCTTTCTTGTTCTCTTTGATGACGATGACGCCGCGTTCGCAGTCAGTCGCCCGCATGATGTAACGCAAGCCGCGGAGAACTGTGTCCAGATGATGGTTCAAGAGCGCGTAATCACACGTGAGGTATGGCTCGCATTCGACAGCGTTCAGAATCACGTAATCGATCTTGCGATCCGTCTGGTACTTCGCATAAGCGGGGAAACTTGCTCCCCCAAGGCCGACGATGCCAGCATTTTTTATGATGGCGATGAGTTCTTCTCTTGTTAAAGAATCAACGTCATTGGGCTTGGTTTCGATCTTCGTTTCCTGGAAATCGTTCTTGATTTGGATTGTCGGAACCATTTTTCCCGAGCAATGCCACATCTTCTGATTAACGGAAACAACTTCACCGCTGACGGAAGCGTGGAGATTGATCGGAAAGCGTCCGGTCTTTGTTGCGACAGGTTGTCCAACTTTGACCTTGTCTCCGACCTTAACCAAGGCTTCACAGGGTGCGTTTGCTTCTACTAAAGGAATGTAGACATATTCCGGAGCCAGAAATTCAAAAACCGGCGCATGAGCGGTCAACTCTTTGTGCCCTTTGTGTTCCGAAATATGCGTTCCTTTACTCTTAATAAACACAATTTACCTCCTTTGTTCCGTTGCTTTCAAATGTGTATTATATCACATTAAGCGCAAAAAGTGAATACAGTTTTCGGCACATTTTCAAATATTTTCATAATTAAAAAAGAGAATCGACTGCAACGCAATCAATTCTCGGATATTTTCATCTTTTTTAAAACCCTTGAAGCCCTGCTCTTGAATCCCAGGAAATGCTCGTAATAGCGGTCGAGGAACGCGGACGCTTCCTCCCGCAATTTGGGAAGTCGGTTCAAGAAATCCAGGGTCAAGCTTTCCATTTTCGTGAGATAGAGCAGCCTCAAAAGCTGAATCACTTCCTGATCATGATAAATGCTTGCGTCGCTCATGCATTCGCCGCATTTCATTCCCCCTTTGAGAAAATCAAAACCGACCAGGTTCTCCCTGCTCCCGCAGTCCACGCATTTGGAAAAGATCGGACCGATTCCAAGGAGGTAAAGGAGTTTCACCCTGAAAATCAAAAGATAATAGGGGTGGTAGTTTTGATCGAGGAGGAACAAAATTTCATCTAAAAACTGATAGAAGGTTTTGAAATCGGAAAGATGGATGCCAAGTTGATTCGTGGCTTCAATGATCAACAGAGCGTCGTTGAGTTTCTCCAGATCTGATTTGATCCCCTTGTAACTGTCGATTATCTTCCCCGTAGTGAGGATGTTGAATGAACCGCGGCCTTTGTTAAAGTCATACCCGATTTTTGTCAGTTCCTGGGAATAGCCGAAATTCCGGCTTTTCAGATTGCTCCCGGCTCTGACCAGATAGGTATCGAGGCCGTCGGAGTTGACAATCGTGATGATTTTTGAATTCTCCTGGTACTTCTGGGATTTAACCACTATCCCCTCTCTTAGTTCCATCTTTCACTCCGTTCGCCATTTCCTTGGCCATTTCCGCACTTTCTCTTTTTGCGCGCTTGTAATCAAGATAGTCCTTGACCTTTCCAGTTTCGATGAATTTTTCCCATTTTTTGTCGATCATATTATTCCTCCTTCGATAATATGTTGACAAAAAACCGGGCAATTATACAAAAATAATACTCAATTTTCCGGCCTGTATCCGAGCCTCCGCAAAACCGATTCCTTGTTCCGCCAGTCCTTTTCGACCTTGACCCAAAGATCCAAAAAGACTTTCTGGCCGAGAATCATCACAATTTCCTGGCGCGCGCGGCTTCCGATCTCCTTGATCATTTTCCCGCCGGCGCCGATGATGATCTTCTTTTGGGTCGGCCGTTCGACATAGATCACCGCCCTGATGTTGGCCAGATTCGGATTGCTCTCATCCTGGGCGATATCCTCGACCACCACAGCCACCGAGTGAGGAACTTCTTCTTCCGTGAGCGTGAGGACCTTTTCCCTGATTATTTCCGCGATTATGAACCGTTCCGGATAATTGCTCTTCTGTTCGGGCGGATAATACATCGGCCCCGGCTCCAGGTAAGCGGCGATTCCCCGCAAAAGTTTGTCCACGTTTTCCCCGGTCAGGGCGCTGATGTAATAGACTTCCTGGAATTTGAAGGCTTCGGTGAATTTCAGGACGTTATCCATCAGAAAGGCCTTGTCCTTCACGAGGTCGATTTTGTTGAAGACGAGGAAGACCGGGGTGCCCACATTCTTCAGCTGCGAAATCACATATTCGTCACCTTTTCCGAAAGGCGCGTCCGCGGGTACGAGGTAGAGGATCAAATCGACGCTCTTTAAAGCGAGGAGCGCTTCCTTGTTCATGAATTCCCCGAGTCCGTGCAGGGGTTTATGGATTCCGGGAGTGTCGATGAAGATGATTTGTTCGGTTTCGCTCGTGTAGATTCCCTGGATGCGGTTGCGGGTGGTCTGCGGTTTCGGGCTGATGATGGAGACCTTCGCGCCCAACACGGAATTCAAAAGGGTGGACTTACCGACATTGGGCCGCCCAATTATCGCAACGAATCCGGATCTGAATTCAGCCATTAAGATCCCCGTCCGTGAACACGTAGGGAAGGAAGTCCTTCACCTTCATGATTTTCTTGTCACCTTTCAGATTCGTGAGCACCACTTCCACATCCAAATCGATCAGTTCGCTCATCACCTGCCGGCAGGCGCCGCAAGGCGAAATCGGCCGGTCGGTTCCGCCGATGATCATCATCCTCTTGATGTCTTTCTTTCTAAAGCCTTGCGAATAGGCGGCGAACAAAGCCGACCTTTCCGCGCAGTTGGAAAGCCCGTAAGAAGCGTTTTCGATGTTGCTTCCGGTGATGATGGTCCCGTCCTCCATGAGCAGGGCGGCGCCAACGTTGAACTTGGAATAGGGCGTGTAGGCGTTGCGGTAAGCCTTCAGCACCTCTTCGTAAAGTCTATCGTCGATGTTCATATGTTCCTCCGGTAATTCATGGCTTTTAAGATCTCTTCCTGTCTTTGAATCATTGTTTTCTCTTCTTCAGGCGTCCCATGGTCATAACCTTGCAGATGGAGGAGGCCATGGACGAGCAGAAAAGCGAACTCCCGTTCCGGACCGTGTCCGTATTCCTGGGCTTGAGAAAAAACTTTCTCGACGCAGATGAAAATGTCGCCGAGATAGTTTTCTTCCTCGCCTTCGAAGGAAAGGACATCGGTCGGACGGTCGACGTTCCGAAATTCCTTGTTTAAGGAATGGATCTCTTCCGAACCGACCAGAATCAGGCTTGCTTCCTCCGGGCCGGGGAATTGCTTTTCGACCGCCGCGATGATGCTTTCATAGTCGAGGTCAAATTGTCCGTAATTGTTAAAAAGATTTATTTTCATGTCGCTCGTATTTCTCAAGGATTTTCTCCACAAGGGGATGGCGCATGACGTCGCGCCTGTCAAATTGGCAGATTTGAATGCTCTTGATACCCTCTAGGATCTTCAAGGCTTGAATCAAGCCGGAAGCCCTTTGGTCCGGAAGGTCGATCTGGGTTACGTCGCCCGTGATGATCATTTTCGAACCGTATCCCAAACGGGTAAGGAACATCTTCATCTGCATCTGCGAACTGTTCTGGGCTTCGTCAAGGATGACGATTGCCCCTTCCAAGGTCCTTCCCCGCATGTAGGCCAGGGGCGCGATTTCCACTATCCCCTTCTCGATGAGTTTGTCGACCTGATCCTTCCCCAAGGCTTCGTTCAAAGCGTCGTACAAAGGCACCAGATAGGGATCAATTTTCTCTTTCAGGTCGCCGGGAAGATAGCCCAATTTTTCGCCCGCTTCCACAACCGGCCGGACGAGGACAATCTTCCTGATCTCACCGGCTTTCAGTTTCATCACCGCGAAGAGGACTCCGAGATAGGTCTTTCCGGTTCCCGCGGGACCGACGGCGAAGACGACGTCGTTTTTTTCCAATGCGGAAAGGTAGTACTTCTGGTTTAAAGTCTTCGGATAGACCGGCTTCCCGCCGTGGGTAATCAGAAGGACGTTTTTGTTCAGGAAGAGTTCGAGAAGTTCGCGTTGATTGCTTCCGTTGAAATTATTGAGGATGCTCACCAGATCGATTTCGGACAGGTTCCCCCGTTCGAAAATCCCTTCCAGAAGTTCGAACAAGGAAACGAGGCGGTCGGCGTTGGGGGAATCCTCCCTGACCTTGATTTCCGCGAGTTTCATCAGGATTTCTTCCCGATAGAAATCTTCAATCAAATGCAGGAATTTGTTGTTCGGACCAGCGATTTTTGCTTCATTCAACGGGTTTTGCAAACGATAAATGCTTTTGTAATTCACTGATTCAACCATCCTGTCAATATTATACCACAGCAGAAAAATAAAGTCACTAGTTAGAAAACGGCACGAATTCCGCAATATTCACGTCCATTTTCACAACCAGCCTGACCTGATAATAGGTTCCGTCGAACTCTATTTTTACCGGTTTCATGTAAATTATTTTCTCGAATTTGGAGACCCTGTTCTTTCGGAATTCCTTCACGACCTCGGATTTCGCGTGCTTCAGCGCTTCTTCTTCCGAATAGACGGTCCGGACATTTTTGGTTTCATAAAAGCAAACTTCTTGAATTTTAAGAAAACCGATCGTTTTTGCCTCCCCTTCTTCAACGTCCCATGCCTTGAAGGAGCAGGCGGGTTTGTTTAAGGGGTTGTTGAAAAGGAAGAATCTTATCTTTCTTTCCACCTTTCCCGTGCGGACGGTCTCTTCTTTTTCCTGCAGAATCTTGAAATCATAATGCTTCAGGACCTCCGCGACCACCCAGCCCTTGGCGCGGACGCGCTCGATGGAATTGTCATAATGGGTGATCTCGCCGCTGATCAGGAGCGCGCCTTTCTCGACGTAGACTTCCTCCTGGACGCATACGACCCCCCTTTCCGCATGATACCTTCTCACGATGCCGGCTTCCTTCGCATAAAGGGAACCGGGGGTCTTCTCCTCAAGCGGCGGCTGGTTTTTAATCTCCCGGATGTCTACGTAAAGTGTCGCCCCCTTCCTCCGTAAGCCAATCCATTCATAATGGTAGAATTCGCTCCGGAGTTCTTGGTTGATTGCGGAAAGATCGTCTTCCAAAAAAGCGAAGGGGCCGAAGCGGCGGAAGGAGTCTTCGAGAAAGGCGAGTACTTCAGGATTGTAGGTGTCGGGATCGGAGAAGACGATTCTTCTGATTGAACGGCTCTGGACTACCAGCAAAGCAATAATGAGCAGCGTTCCAATCAAAGTGATTAGATGCTTTTTCAAAAAAGTATTGAGTTTAGATTGGACCAGGTCGGTTTTTTCCAAGGGGAAGAGTTTTTCCATTTCCAGAAGGCTCTTTTTATCGGTCAGGAATTTGATTCTTTCTTCTGAGACCTTCAGGTTCCTGACTCGAAAATGGTTCAGGAGGGACAGGTTCTTCCTGTCGGTGGCGACGGCGTACCTTTTCATCCCACAAGAACCTGGTGGATGGAGCCGACGACTTCAAGCATGTAGCTGTCCATCCGCGTCAGTTTCAGGAAATTACCGACAATCGTGTAAATGTCGACCTTGATCAGTTCCTCCTTCAAATCCAGGAGTTTCTGGTAGTTTTCGATGACGATCCGCCCATCCCCGTAGAGAGTGAGTTTCAGCTCGTTTCCGTTTTTCATATCCTTCACCTAAGGAATTATATGAAAAAGAGGGGCGTAAAATAAGCGGATGAAAAAAAAAGAACTCAATCTATAACATCAAGTTCTTTTATTCGCATATCTTAGCGGGCTTTCCGAGCGTGCCTCTTGGCTGCTCGTTTTTTCATTTTTTTAACATCGCTCGGTTTCAGATAGTGCTCGCGTTTACGTGCTTCTGCAAGGACGCCGTTCCTTGAAACCTCTCGTTTAAAACGCTTGAGAGCTTCTTCAATTGTTTCATTTTCGCGAACTACGGTCTTCGGCATTTCTTCTCCGTCCCTCCTTCCACGACGCAATTTACTCAAGTATTATAACACAGTTCGAAAAACTTGTAAAGGAATTTCAATCTTTTTTCCGAAAAAGCGTCGTTTTTGGAAAAAAAACTTAATAAGTGGGACTCATCAATCCTTTACTTCAATATTATACCACAACCCCGGCTTTTTTTCAAACCTAAAGTTCCGGAGGGAAGCCGGAAAGCGGTTTACTAATTACCGGAAAATTGCTATAATATAGGCAAAGTCGAAGCAACTGGAGGAACTATGAAAATCGGAATTCGCGGTCATGACCTGAAAGCGCGGACACCGGGCGAACTTGCCGAAGAGGCGAGGGGTCTTGGTTTCCCCCACATCCAACTTGTCCTGAACAAGTCCTTCGGAACCGATATCTGGGATTTCGACGAAGAAAGAATCCATGGAATCCGAGAGGAGTTCCAAAAAAGCGGCGTCGAAACCGCCCTCCTCGGAGCCTATTTCAACCCCGTTCACAGCAATCCCGAATACAGGCAGGAAAACGTCGACCGCTTCAAGCGCCACCTGCAACTGGCCAAACTCTTCGGGACGCCCTTCGTCGGAACGGAAACCGGCTCCTACATGGACTCCCCCTGGACCTACCACCCCAGGAACCACCTGGAGGAAGCCTACCTTGAAGTTCGGGAGGTTGTCCGGGACCTGGTGGGGTTCGCGGAAAGTGTCGACGCCTGCGTTCTAATTGAAGGGGCATACAACCACCTGATTTACAAGCCCGAGCTTTTAAAGAGGCTGGTCGACGACATCCCCTCCCGGAACCTCCGCGTCATCATCGACCTCTTCAATTACCTGAACATCGAAAACCATAAGGACCATCGGAAGATTCTGGACAAAGCCCTGGAACTGCTCCGCGATAAGATCTCGGTGTTCCATTTGAAGGATTATGTCGTGGAGGACGGGAAACTGCGTCAGGTCGCTTTGGGAAAAGGCCTGATGGATTATCCTTACATAATGAAACAAATTAAAACCCATGTTCCCGACGCCTTCCTGATCTTCGAAGGCATCACCGGCAAGGACATCGCTCCGAGCCGGGAATTCATCCGCGGATTGGAGGAAGTATGAATGGACCTTTTTAGGGATTATTTGCGAAACAGGTTGGGACAGGAAGTCCCCGCCTGCGCCTTCATCGATTTGAGGAGATATGCAGAAAGGCCGGAGCCTGAATTGAAGGAAAAACTGGAGGAAGTCTACCGGACACTGAAGGATTCCGACTCACTGATCAAATTTCCCTTCCTCTTCGGGTATCTCCGCCTTTTCCGGAATTACGAGAACATCGGCGGACTCCTGCAGGAATTCATCACCCGAAAAGAACAAAGCGTTCCCTATCTTCAAGCCTGCTTCCTGGCCCTGGAGGTTTGGGACGAGATGCTTTATGATGAGTTCAGGAGGCTTTGCGATTTGCTCGGGGAAGTGATGCTCGGTTTCAAAACCGAAATGGATGTAGACCCCGCGCTCGTCCTCCTGCCATCGCTCTATTACAACTATCTTGGCCCAGAATTCTTGGAATTGATACCAAAAACCGATTTTGATAATGATCTATTTAAAGAATGGAAAGAAAAATTGAAGGAAAGGTATCCATCATGATTGAAGAATACATTAAGCAATACATGGAACGTTTCCGCCCTTACAAAGGCGGGGTCTGGTGCTATGAAGACGGAATCTTGATGAACGCCCTTTTCACCCTTTTCAAGAAAACGGGTCGGAAAAAGTATTGGGAATTTGTAAAAAGGTATTACGAGGAAATGATATCGGCGGAAGGCGTGATAAAAAACTATAGCCCCGAAGAGTACAACATCGACCACATCGCCCCGGGAATCGCCCTCTTTTCCGTTTATGAGGAAACGGGTGAAGAAAAGTACCGCCTCGCCATCGAGGAACTCCGCCGGCAGCTGGAAAATCATCCGCGGACCGCTGAAGGCAATTTCTGGCACAAGAAACGTTATCCCTTCCAGGTCTGGCTGGACGGAATCTACATGGGACTTGTCTTCTTCACCAAATACGCCTTGAAATTCGGAAATCCGGAGACCCTGAAGGACATCGATTCCCAGTTAGAAAACGTCCGGAAGTACCTTTTTGATGAGGAAAGGAAACTCTACCGGCACGCCTACGATGAGAAAAAGGTGATGCAATGGGCGGATAAGCTTACCGGCAGGAGTCCGAACGTTTGGTCCAGGTCGGTTGGCTGGCTCGCGATGGCGCTCGTTGAGATTCTTTCCCTTTGGAAAAACGAGAAAATCGCACACATGTTCAGGGAACTGATCGCAGGCGTCGAACCCTACCGCCGGGGTATGTGGTACCAGATCGTCGACAGACCGGATGTAGAGGGGAATTATCTGGAGACGAGCGGAACGATGATGCTCTGCTACGCCTACCTGAAAGGCGTCCGCCTCGGACTGCTTGGGGAAGAATTTAAAGAAAAAGGAAAAGAAATCTTTTCCGAAACCTTGGAGCGCTACTTCTACCGGGATGATGAAGGCTACCATCTCGGAGGAATCTGCGAAGTTGCCGGCTTGGACAACGAACGCCGGGATGGCTCCATCGCCTATTATCTTTCCGAAAGAATCAAAAGCGACGAAGTGAAGGGGGTCGCACCCTTCATCCTTGCCTACAGCGAACTGTTGGAATGAATCCGGGAAACCGGGTTTTTTAATCTGGATGAATACCGATTCCATTGTCGGAAACGCGAATATATTATAGTGCTCCTAGTTAGAAAGGGGGTGAAATTATAAGGTCGGCAATTCTTTTCCTCGGGTTCATGCTTCTTAGCGGCGTTCTCGGGCTGGCGATTCTGGTCCCCTTCAGCCTCGGCCTTGGACCCGGAAACATCTTTGTCATCGCTTTGGTCGTCATTTTCCTGCTCTTCATTCTCATCGCCGTGATCGTAGCCTTAATCATCCTCTTCGCGGATGGCCGCAGGCACTGTTAATAACAAAAGGGATCTTGGCAAACCCAAGGTCCCTTTTTCTCATGGTTGTTTTCCGATGTAAGCGAGGATTCCTCCGTCCACATAAAGGATGTGGCCGTTCACGAAATCCGACGCCGGCGAAGCCAGGAAGACCGCCGGTCCGACAAGGTCATCAGTCCGCCCCCAACGCGCTGCCGGTGTTTTTGAGATGATGAAATCATTGAAGGGATGTCCCGGAGTCCGGAGGGGCGCCGTCTGCGGCGTTTCGATGTAGCCCGGACCCAAGCCGTTGCATTGGATGTTGTAGGCGCCGTATTCGGAAGCGATGTTCTTAGTGAGCATCTTCAGTCCGCCTTTTGCGGAAGCATAAGCGGCGACCGTCTCCCTTCCGAGTTCGCTCATCATTGAGCAGATGTTGATAATCTTTCCGCCGCCTTTCTTGATCATTCCCGGGATGACCGCCTTCGACACGATGAACGGTCCGACCAAATCGATGTCGATCACCTTCCGGAAATCTGTCGCTTCCATTTCGACCATCGGGATCCGCTTGATGATTCCGGCGTTATTCACAAGGATGTCAATCGTCCCCAAATCTTCTTCGATTTTCTTCACCATCACCTGAACCTGCTTTTCGTCGGTGACGTCGCAGACATAACCCTTGACGGGAATGCCTTCTTCTTCATAGGCTTTAAGCCCCTTGTCCACAAGTTCCTGGTTGATGTCGTTGAAAGCAATCTTCGCTCCTGCGGCGTACAATCCTTTCGCAATCGCGAATCCGATGCCGTAGGAAGCGCCGGTGATCAATGCGACTTTGTTGTCAAGTCTGAAAAGTTTGTCCATAAAGAATTACCTCCTAGTTTTTATCTATGTCACGGACATTTTCAAAAATGAATTCTTCGCCTCTTTGACCTGCGAGCGTGACGTTTTTAATCTTCACGCAGGCGACGTTGTTGAAATAGAACCCGAGTTTCGAATGATCTTCAATGAAACTCATCATTGCCGGTTTTCCCCAGACCTCTTCCTCCGAATAGTCCACCCTGATGTTTTCCAAACTGATTTCCTGGATGGGGGACTCAGGAAGACCGTAGAAATATCCGGCGCTGACCTTCGTGTTCTCCGCGCTGATGTCCTGGAAGCGGAAACTGCCCAGGACGGGAGTCCGTTCGTCCACCGGCAGAGGATTTTTGGAATAGACGTATTCCGTCTTTCCGTCGGGGTCGCAGTTGTAGAACATGTTGATGACGAGGGCATTCTCGACCCCTTCCATCCGGATGTTTTTGAAGACGATGTTGTTGATCGGCCGGTTTCCGCGTCCCCTTCTTGTCTTGATGCGGAGTCCCCGGTCGGTTTCCCGGAAGACGCACTTGCTGACAGTGACGTTTTCCGCGCCGCCGCTGATTTCGCTTCCGAAGACGACCGCACCGTGCCCCCGTTCCATCAGGCAGTTCCTGATGAGGAGGTTCGCCGTGGGACGAAGATGTTTCCTCGCCATGTAAATCTTTCCGGATTTGATGGCGATGCAATCGTCTCCCACGGAAAAGTGGACGCCGATGATTTTGATGTTTTGCGAGGATTCCGGATTTAGTCCGTCGGTGTTCGGAGCGTCATGGGGATTGAAAATTTTCAGGTCGTAGAATCCCAATTCGGCGGAATAGAAGGGATGAATCGCCCAGCTCGCCGTGTTCTTGAGGGTGATGCCCTGGAGCACGACGTCCCGGCAATGGTTAAGGAAGATGCCCCTGGGCCGGAAACCCAGGAACTTCTTTTTCGGAGCCATCCACCAGGGACCGAGGTTCGCGGAACAGTCGATTTCGCCGCCGCCGAAGATCCTCACCCTTTCCGCATACAGCCCCGTCAGGGGACTCGCATAGATGGCGAGGGGATTGCCTTCCCAGGTCCCGATTAATCTTTCGCCGTCCTTTCCCCTCAGCACGCCCGGAAGGACGGGATAGTCTTCCCGGTTGGGAGAAGCGACGAGGCGGGAACCTTGGGGAAGATAAATCTGCAGATCGTTTTTCAAAAAAATGTTCTTGAACCTGTAGTTTCCTTTCGGGAAATAGACCACGCCGTCAGGGGGACAAGCCATGATTGCCGCTTGAATCGCCAGCGTGTCATCGGTTTCCCCGTCGCCTTTCGCTCCGAAATCCTTGACGGTCAGGACGTAATTCACCTTTGGGGTCCGGAAGTTGAGCTCCAGGACCTCCTTTTCCGTTTTCAAGGACAAATGATGCTCCTTGTCCGAGGTAAGCCCTTCAAGGGAAAAAACGTTCTTTCTTCCCCCGGCGATTTTCTTCTCCCCATCCAAAAGAACCTCATAAGCATGAGGGACGAAATAAGGAGAATCGTTTTCGATTTCAAAAGTTGCTGTGAATGGCGAAAGAAATAGGGTTTTTAACTCCATAGTCGTATGCTTTCCGCAATTTATTCAAAAATTCAAAAGTGATTGAAATCAAAGAAAAAACTGTGTTATAATTAAGTTGAGGTGAGAGGATGAAAACTGTAGTGGTTAAGAAAGGCACAAAATTAGACACGTTATCCAAAGCGATCGAACTCGTGGATGACGGCGGGACAATCATCGTCTTTCCGGGAAGATACGAAGAAAAATTGAAAATCAAGAAACCAGTGAAAATCCATGGTCTGGATCCGGAAAGAACCGTGATTGTCTATGCTGATCATGCCAAGAAGCTCGATGATTCCGGAAACGAGTACGGCACATTCAGAACATACACGTTGATGCTCGCCCACGACGACATTGAATTGAAGAACCTCACGGTCGAAAATGCGAGCGGTCCCGGAGAGATATTCGGACAAGCGGTTGCCTTGCACACACTGGGGGATAGGATCAGAATCAGCAATTGCCTTCTCAAATCATATCAGGACACTTTGTTCCTTGGACCCCTGCCTGAGGATCTGCGTGAGCGTTACCGCAGTTCCCTTCCTGAAGATGAACTCGTGGGAATCGAAAACGCCCGCGTCTTGATCGAATCTTCAACGATCATCGGAGATGTGGACTTCATCTTCGGTTCCGCAAACGCGGTCTTCACGGACTGCCGGATCGTTTCCCTCCGGAAAGGTTATGTGGCCGCGCCTTCGACCCCGAAGGATCAGGAATACGGGTTCACCTTCCTCAACTGCGTCTTTGCAGGCGAGGGCGAAACCTATCTCGCCCGGCCTTGGCGCGATTACGGCAAGGCGGTCTTCATCGGCTGCACCTACGGCAAACACATCAAGGAGGAAGGTTTCCACAACTGGGAAGCAGGGCGCGAGAAAACCTGCCGTTTTTATGAAGCGGACTGCCGCTATGAGGACGATTCGTCATTCCAGCGTGTAAGTTTCGCCAAGGAATTGTCCCCCGAGGAAGCCGCGAATTACACGCTTGATAATCTACTCGCTTAAAAGAGGGTCGCCCCTCTTTTTTTAAAACCGGAAATATTTTTTCGCGTTGAAATAGCAGATGTCCCGGACAATCTTGCCGACGAATTCCAAATCGGCCGGATATTCGCCGTTTTCAATCAAGTTTCCGAAGTAATTGCAGAGGATCCGCCGGAAATAGTCATGGCGCGGATAGGAAAGGAAACTCCGGGAATCGGTGAGCATCCCGACGAATTTGCTGATGAGGCCGATGTTGCTTAAAGCGAGCATCTGCTTCATCATGCCCGTGCTGTGGTCGTTGAACCACCATGCGGACCCGAACTGCATCTTTCCGGGATGCTTTTCCTGGAAGGAACCGACGACCGCTGCGACCACGTCATCGGCCGCGGGGTTCAGGGTGTAGACGATCGTCTTCGGAAGCGAGTTTTCCTTGTCCAAATCATCCAGGAGCTTCGCCAGGTTTTCCGAAAAACTCCTGTCATTGATTGCGTCATACCCAGTGTTCGGCCCGAGTTTTTCCAGCATCTTCGTGCTCACGTCGCGGAGCGCGCCGATGTGGTACTGTTGGACCCAGTCTTTTTCGTAATATTTCTTTCCGAGGAATTTCAAAAGGTAGGTTTTATAGGTCGCGACTTCGACTTCGCTCAAGGGCATTCCCTCGAGTTTCTTTTGGAAGACGGCCGCCGCTTCTTCTTTTGTGCCCTCATGGTAAAGAACGACGTCCAAAGCGTGATCCGAAACCCGGCAGCCAACGCCGTCAAAAAACTCGATCCTGTCTGCAAGCGCCCGAAGCAGCGTGTCAAAATCCTTGATTTCGAAACCGACTCTTTTCTCCAAAGCCTCAACCCAGGGAAGAAACCAGGGAAGTTCAATGTTCAAAGCCTTGTCGGGACGGAAAGCGGGGTAGACTTTGATCTTGTACCCTTCTTCCTGCAGAGCCATATGGTATTCCAGGGAATCGGTCGGATCGTCCGTCGTGCACACCACTTCCACATTGCATTTTTCCATGAGTTTTCTTGCGGAAAGGGTTTGCAGGGCGAGGTTGGCTTTTTCATATATGCCCGCAGCCGTTTTCGGAGACAAAGTTTCCTCGATTCCGAAGAAAGCTTTGAGTTCCATGTGGGTCCAATGGTATAGTGGGTTGCCGATTGTGTAGGGAACGACTTCCGCCCAGGCTTGGAATTTCTCGAGGTTCGAAGCGGACCCGGTGATGCGTTCCTCATCAATCCCATAAGCACGCATCGCCCGCCATTTATAGTGGTCACCTTTCAGCCATACTTCCGTCAGATCCCGGAACCTGATGTCCTCATAGATTTCCTTCGGACTCAGATGGCAATGGTAGTCGATGATCGGCAAATCCTTGGCATATTCATTGTACAATCTTCTGGCGGTTTTGTTTTCAAGCATGAAGTTCTTGTCATTGAATCTTTTCATTGCTTCCTCCCCCAAAATCTAACTAATAATAAAGCTTTTCGGTTTTCTTGAAACCTTGTCTTTCGGAAATGTAGTCAGCGATTTTCAAAAACTCGTCGATCTGCGCTTTCATTTTCCCGTCATCAAAGCCGTTCATCAAACCGGAAGCCCCGATCACACCGGTGACCTTGTTTTCAAAATTGTAAACCGGCGCGGCGAGATGGCGGATGTAGCCTTCGGTCTCACCGTTATCGAAGACATAGCCGAGGTCGCGGAAACGCTTGATGTCCCGAAGGAGTTTCTTGTATTCTTCCGTTTCTTGATTGTTGAAGGCTTTGGTCTTAATCTCCTTAAGCAAAGCCTCCCGCTTTTCCTCCCTCAGGAAGCATAGGAAAGCGATTCCCAGTGGATTTTTGTGAAGGGGCATCTGGACCCCGACATCGTTGGTGATAATCCGCGTTTTCGGAGATTCATATTTGAAGATGTAGATGACTTTGTCGTCCAGGCGTTTGGCGGCGAATGTCGTCATTTCGTGCTTGTCCGCGAAGTCCTTAAGTCCCTGGCTTGCAAAGTTGATGAAGTTGGAATTCTTCGTGTAGGCTTGCCCGATGGAAAAGATTTTCGAGCCGATAACATATGTTTTCAGTTTCGGGTCCTTGTAGTAGACAGCGTCTTCCTTGTATAAAGCCTGGAGAATGTCGAAAACGGTAGCCTTCGGCAATTTCAGAGTCTTATATATTTCCGCAAGCGTAATCCCTTCCGGATACTTGGAAATCAGCTCCAGGATTTTGATGCTTTTCTCAACGGATTTGTTGGCTGCCATATCTTACCTCGTTCGTGTATGCGTACTTCGTTTGTTTTCTTCATTATACCATAATAGGGTACCATTGTCCAGAGTTTTTACCGGAAATAAACAAGCGGGAAATATCTCCCGCTTGTTCTTCTTTTTAATAAGTTACCACCCATTTAATGACATTGTCCTTCTTGCCGCCGAAAACATCGTAACCTTTAAGGATGTCCTCCAATGGCGCCCTGTGGGTGATCAAGGGTGTCATGTCGAGTTTCCCCGCGGAAATCAGGTCGATCAGTTCGGGGATACGGTTGGCGTTCACCAATCCCATGCTGATTGTGATGTTCTTGATCCAGAGTCGGTTCATCTCCAGTTCGAAGGGCTTCTCGAAAACTCCGACGACGGAGACACGCCCTCCGGGCCGCACGGCCTCCAGTGCGTATTTGAAAGTCGGAGTAACGCCCACGGCCTCGATGCAAGCGTCCGCTCCTCGCCCGTGGCTCAATTTTTTAATTTCCTCTACGATGTCGCAGTCTTGCGGATTGAGGCCGATGTCCGCCCAGCCCTGCTTCACAACGAAGTCGAGCCGCGATTGGATGGTGTCGACGGCGATGATTTTCGAAGGTCCGAAGAGCCTCGCGGTCGCCATCGCGCACATACCGACGGGACCGCTGCCCATGACGGCGACGACGGAACCGGGTTCGATTCGCGCGTTCTCGGCTCCGAAATAGCCGGTGGAAAGGATGTCACCGACAAAAAGGACGTCCTCGTCGGTCAGATTTTCGGGGATGATGTGGCAGCCAAGATTGGCGTGAGGGACGCGGACGTATTCCGCCTGGCAGCCGTCGATCATGTAGCCGAAAATCCAGCTTCCGGTTACGCAGTGCGAATAAGTCCCCCGTTTGCAGTAAAAGCATTCGCCGCATTGCGTGACGCAGGATACGGCGACGCGGTCCCCGACTTTGACGTTCCGGACCGCTGGCCCGACTTCAACAATCTCGCCGCAGAATTCATGCCCGAGAATTCTGGGGGGCTGCACTTCCGGCATCCCTCCGTGCCAGATGTGGATGTCGGTTCCACAGATTGTTGAAGTGGTGACACGGACGATTGCGTCATCCGGTTTGATGAGTTTGGGGACGGGGACTTCATCCAATGAAATCTTTTCCGGTCCATGGTAGACCAAAGCTTTCATTGTTTCTTTCACTTAACCCACCTTCCTTCCTTATTTTTCCAAAATGATGGTAACATAACTTTGAAATTAAAACAAGAAAAGGGGGGATTTTTAAAACCAATTTCAAACAAGGTTTTAAAAAACCGCCAATGGCGGTCATATCAGGCATTCCGTAAGAATGTTCTGCGTTTTCAGCTCCGTCGCTACCATCCCGGCGATCCAGAAGGCGCCCAGGTAAGAAAGATGGGTGTTGTCGCTGCTTCCCTCCGGATAATTGGGATGGATTCCCGGACCGAAAAACATGTAGAGTTTGCGCGATTCTTCCTCCCCAAGGTTATGCAGGGAGTCTGCGGAAAGGCGGCAGACATCGATGAAAGGCACCTCTTCTTTTTTCGCGAGGCTCTCCATGGCGGCGGGATACTCACCATGGACATTCGCCAGCAAGTGCCCTTCCGAATCGAAGTGCCTCCGGTAGACAGAAGAAAGGAGGAGGGGCTGGGCCTTCAGTTCCCTTGCTTCATCGATGAGCCGTTTCAGGCATTCCTGATAGGTCGTGTAAGGTTCGGTCCTCCGATATTCCTCCGGTTTTTGGTCGTTGTGTCCGAATTGAATGAAAACAAAATCGCCGGCCTCAATGTAGGCCTTCGCGATTCCGAAATAACCTTGTTCATAGAAACTTTTCGAACTCGCCCCGCCCTTACCGAAATTCAGAACGGGAATCTCTTTCCTGACGAAGCGGGGAAAAACCTGTCCCCAGCCCGTCTGAGGAAAACGGTCCGCCCCGTAGGTTTGGATTGTGGAATCACCGAGAAGAATGATCTTCATCCCTGCACCTTCTCCAAAAGCCATTCAGCGAGTTCCAGATAGTGTTCCGCTACCTTCATGAAATCGATGTGGAGGGTCCGGCTTAAACCTTTCTGCTCCTTGAACATCGCGACGTTATACCATTGCAGGCACTGGAAGCAACGCCAGAGGTTGAACCTTCTTATCTCATCATCGTTGGGATTTCCGTAATAGACCTGCAGGAGTTTGAATCCTTCTTCGTAGCGGATGTTAGCGAAGCAGGCGATGTCGTAAATCGGGTCGTTGTTCCCGGTGAACTCGAAGTCGACGACGAACAGGCGCTCTCCGTCATAGATGAAATTCGAAGGCTGGCTGTCCCCGTGTGTGAAGACTTTCTTCTGGCTTTCCAAATATTCCTGGTATTGGTTGAAGTTGGCCCGCGTCTTCAGATAGCGGAAGGAATGGACGAATCCCAGTTCCTTCAGAAGCAGTTCGTAACTCTTCAGCCTTTGGAAAGGTTGGTAGTCGCTCGCCGCTTCGAGTCCCGAATTGTGGATCTTCCGCAAAAGTTCCGCTACCTGGGGATAGGGATAGTCCTGGATTGTAGAAAGGGGCTTCCCTTCAACATACTCCGCGAGTTTGGTGCCTTCCTTCAGATTGAAATAGACCGTGCGGTTGGTTATTCCCAGGGATTCCGCTTTCCTGATGTTCTCCAATTCCTGGTGCCTGTCCACGAAGACTTCCCCGTACTCGCCAGGTATCCTGTAGGTGTATTTTTTGGAGTTAACCGAAACGACATAGGTGTAGTTGCTCATACCGCCCATCAGCCTTTCGAGCACATGCACGTTTTCGGTCTTCATTATCCTTTGTACGTCAGCAATAACCTGTTTTTCCATCTTATGTTCTCTTCTTTCTTTTAGATGTTCCGATAATAAGTGAAGCGCTTTATATCTATGGGAGATGCGGTTCTTCAGCTCGGGCTCCATCTCCGCGAGCGTCATGCCGTATTCCGGCATATAAAACAGCGGGTCATATCCGAAGCCGTTCCTCCCTTTGGGTTCCCTGGCGATTTCCCCATCGAGTCGCCCTTCAAAAAAGTGGACCTCACCGGACTCGTCGATGAAGCAGACCACGGTGAGGAAGTAGGCGGAGCGGTCCTTGACCTCTTGCATTTTTTCAAGCAGCAGGAGGTTGTTCTTCGCATAATTCCCATGCTCGTCCGCGTAACGAGCGGATCTGACGCCCGGCTCCCCGTTCAAAGCGGGAACGACCAAGCCCGAGTCATCCGCGAACACCGGTTTTCCGTACTTTTCATAAAAATGCTCGGCCTTTAGATAGGCGTTCTCCCGGAATGTGTTTCCGGTCTCTTCCACTTCGCTGTCATCGCCCAAATCCTTCAGGCAAATCACCTTTATGTCCTGCAAAATTTTTCTTACTTCAGAAAGTTTGCCTTGATTTTGTGAAGCGAATAATAGTTCCAAGTTTACCACGTCCCTTTATTATAATAATACAAGAAAAAGCAAATTGCAAGCGGTATTCCTAATTGTTGTAGACCAATATCCCGTTTTTGAGAATGACAATATCTCGGTAAAGTCCCAGGTTCTCGAGATTGAAGGCGAGGTTTTCAATCGTAATGGTGGTGATTTCGAAGCGGGGATCAATTATCTCAAGAATCAAAAAACCGGCATGGTCGGAAAAAGTGTAACTCACTTCGGGAAACCTTTCAAGGAATTTTTCGATTAAAAAGGCGGTTTCATCCATTTCGTGGTAATAGGTGACAGGAAGAATCGCTTCCCCTTCCCAGAATTGGATGGTCTGTTTCCGGGTCGGTTTCAGGGATTCGCGCATGATGTTGACGGTTTCGTTCTTCTCCAATTTGAATTCTTCCCTGCCCGCCTTGACGTTGACAGAATCGATTCCCAACTGCTGGTAGGTCCACATCAGGGCGGTGAGGAAGGATTTGAGGTTCTCCTCCAAAAACAGGAAATCCAATTCGATTGAAACCGTCCTGCCCTTTTTCTCCAGTTTCTTCACCTCGAAGTTGCCTTTGAGCGGAGTCGTATACTTCGGAGGAAGACTGTTCCGGTAATGATCGTAAAGTTTCAGGGCGTAAAGATAGACGTTCTCTTCGTTCCGCTTTTCCACATCGATCAGCACCAGTTTACCGTCCTCCCTCAGCACGCAGACGGTCAACACTTCATTTTTTTCTCCTTCCAGTTCGGAAACGAATTCGACCGGAAGTTCGGCCGGATGCGGTTTGGAAACGATGAACAGGACCAGAAAAACGAAGATGAGAAGGCTCGCCAGGACAATCAATTTCCTCATACATCATTTTATGAAAAGGAAAGCCATTTATAACAAAAAGCCTCATACGAGTGAGGCTTTCTTTTCGACCAAGAGTTCGATGATCTCGTCGCTGGCGAATTCGAGGGCGTAGGAGTAGATCGTCCGGTGGCGCGAATCGATTTCGTTCACGTTCGCCCCGTAATCGATCAGCATTTTCGCCAGTTCGTAATTGTTCCTCAGGACCGCGCGGTAGAGATAGCTGCGCCCATAGAAGATCTCGTTCACGTTCGCATTCTTCTTCAGAAGGTATTCAATCATGGGCAGGTCCTCGTTGTAGATAGCGATCAAGAGGGCGGATTGTCTGAATTCGTCAACGGAATTAATCCGCGCCCCCCGCTTCCACAAATAATCCACCATTTTCAGGGAGCCGATGTTCACGGCGTAGTACATCAGGGATTTCCCGAAAAAGTCGAATTCGTTGATCTGGGAGGAATCGAGCATCTGGACGAGGACTTCGTATTGGTTGTTGCAGGCGGCGCGATGCAGGGGATACTTGGCGAACTTCTCCTTGTAATCCTCGCTCCGCAAGTACTGCGTCAGGAATTCCGCAATCTCCCCCCTGCCCTTCGCTTTCGCGACATCCGCGGGTGTCTGTCCGTTCCGGTTCAGGGCGAGGGGATTGTAGCCGTTGTTTAAAAGGAGCTTCACCGTTTCCAGAGAGCACTTCTCCGCGGCAATGTGGAGGGGAGTCTCCAGATAGATGTTCCGGGAATCGTTGACCGTGAGATGCCGGAGGATGAAAGCGACCAATGCGTCGTCGCCTTTGTCGCAGGCGTAGTGCAGCACGGTGTTCTTCCTGTCGTCGCAGTCGTTAAGGCTGGCGCCATTGTTCAAAAGATGGCGGATGATTGAGTCCTTGCCCGATTTCACGCCGTAATGGATTGCCTTCGCTCCGTTTTCATCCGCCAGATTGAACTTGGCCTTGTTGTCCAGAAGGATGTTCAGGATTTCGATGTTTCCTCGGGCGGCGGCGATGTGGAGGGGAGTCACTTTCTTATGGTTCTGCAGGTTGACGTTCGCCCCTTCAAAAAGGAGCCTGTAGACGACATAGGCGTTCCGGAACTGAACCGCAAGGTGGAGCGGGGTGTCCCCGTACCTGTTCTGGGCATTGACATCCAGACCGGCTTTGATCAAAACGTCGACGACTTCGAAATAATTGTTCCTGCTTGCCTTGTGGAGCAGGGTCTCCTTCCGCTCGTCGATGATGTTCAGGTCGCCCCCTTCATCCATGTAGCGGAAAATGAATTTGCAGTCGTTCTTCAGGACCGCTTCAAAGATGTCTTTTGAATCGCCGCTTCCGATGTCTGCGTACTGTCTTCTGAGTGTTTCCATGACTCGTCCCCCGATAATTGTTTCAAAAGTTGTTTGCTTGCGGAAAAGTAGATTTTGGTGATTCCTTGGGTTTTGATTGTCCGCCCGTCGACGGGGCTGAAAAAGGAATGAGGTTTGGTCTTTTTCACCGAAAAAGTGCCGAAGCCGCTGATGTTCATCTTACCCCGGCAAGCCAATTCTTCTTTCAAAACGGAAAGGAACTCGTTTACAACTTTCTCGCAGTGAACCTTGGGTATCCCCGTTTTTGCTTTGATTTTTTCAAGAAAAATTTTCTTTTCCATTCTCCTGCATCCCTTTTAAAGTATATCATTTCAAGTTTTTTTTCTCAAGAAGGAACGGGAAAAATGTAAAAAAAAGTATCTTCGGGTGAAAATACTTTTTGTTTTCAGAGTATGAAGACGATGATGCCGCCCCGGCCTTTGTTCACGACTTTTTCCAGGGTTTCGCGGAATTTGTACTGGACATTCTCCGGGAGCAGGAAAAGTTTGGCGCGAATGCCGTCGTTCACAACCTCGCTCAGCTTGCGGCCGAAGATTTCGGAATTCCAAATCCCGGCGGGCTCGGTTTCATAATCTTTCATGATCTTATCCAGCAGTTGTTTCGACTGTTCTTCGCTGCCGATGATCGGCTCGAAGCAGGACTCCACATCGACCTTAACCATGTGGATTGACGGAGCGAGCGCCCGGAGCCTGATTCCGTAGCGGCTTCCTTGGCGGATAATCTGCGGGGAATCAAGGACCATCTCTTCGACCGAGGGGCAGGCGATTCCGTAACCGGTCGCCTTCACTTGGTCCAAAGCCGTTTTGTATTGGTCGAAGATTCGTTTCGCCTGTTTCGAAGACTGAAGCAGTTCGATGAACTTCCCGCGGTCATTGATTGCGTCACCAATGATCTCCTCCACGATTCCGTTGTATAGTTCATCGCTGCAAGAAATCTCGATTACAACTTCCCCGGTTCCGCTGTCCAGGCTGGTAATGTTGACGGACTCAAACAGCGGGCATTCCGCAAGCTTCTCCCTAATCATTTCCGCATGCTTGAATTTCCGAAACTCACCCGTGACGTTTCCGATCACTTCGTTGAACTGTTTCTTCACGGGGTGTTCGTCCTCCAAGACGGAAAGCCAGTTGGGAATTCGGATGTCGAGCTTGGAGATGTCGAATTCGTTCAAAGCTTCCTTGAGGATCCTGTCGATGTCAGCATCGCTCATGTTCATGACGTCGATGGGCAGGACTCCGACCTCGTATTTCGCGCTCAAATCCTCAGCGAGTCGCTTCGCCCCCGCCCCGTTCGCTTCCGCAGTATTGAGGACGATGACAAAAGGTTTCCCGTAGTTTTTCAATTCCGCGACGAGCCGCTCTTCCACATCCTCGTAATCGGAGCGTTTGAATTCGCCAAAGCTTCCGTCGGAGGTGACCATGATGCCGATGTTCGTATGGTTCTCGATGACCTTCTTCGTGCCGATACTCGCGGCTTCCTCAAAGGGGATGTTCTCGCTGAACCAGGGCGTCCGCACGAGGCGCGGGCTTTGATCCTCGTTCATGTATCCTTTGGCGCTGGGAATGATGTAACCGACGCAGTCGACGAGCCGCACGCTCAAATTCAGGTCGCCGGCGACTTTGATGTTGGCGGGATTCGCGGGAACGAATTTCGGCTCCACGGTCATGATCGTCCGGCCTTCCGCGCTCTGCGGCAGGTCATCGATTATTTCGTTCCTCAATTCCGGCGAAACAAAGGGCAACACCTTTTTCTCGATGAATCTGCGGATGAAAAGGGACTTCCCGCTTCTGACGGATCCGACGACTCCGATAAACATTTCCCCGTTTGTTCTATAGACTACATTACGGATGATATCGTTCATGCTTTTCCTCACCTTTTCCTCTAAAATTCTAATAAATCATATTCGGAGGAAAGCCAAAATATACCCGCAATTAAAGCATTTCGAACAAGTCTTCGTCGACGCCTTCGTTCACGAGTTTCTTTATCAGTTGCTCTTCTTTCTGTTTGTCCAGCTTTTTCCCGGCGATTCTGCTCACTTCCGCAATTATCTCCCGCAAATTCCTTTCATCCTTCAAATCTGAGTTCTGGATCCTTTCGACCAAAGCGAAAATCTGCTCCGGATTGATGTTGTTTTCCGCCATCAGATCGATTATCTTACCTAAGTTCATCAAACCACCTCATTGAATTATATGACGGAAGCCGGGATAATTGCATAAAAAATGCGGTTTCCCGCATCACAATCTGTTTCTTGCCTCGATGACGTGCTTTCCGAGTTCCTTGATCAAAAGTTGGGTCTCCTTGGTCGGCTTGATTTTTATCTTACCCTTCGTCGGGGATTGGAAGAAATCACTCATGAAAGTTACAAAACTCGTCTGCGGAGTCCGCGTGCAGATTTCCAGGGAAAACATCTTCCGTTTGGAAGTGAGCATGACGATCAAACCGATGAGAAACACTCCGCCGCCCACAGGAAGCCCCAGGTTCCCCAACGGCAGGGAGGACGAGAACCTTCCCGCGATTCCGTAACCCAGCAGCGCCAGGCCGAGGAAAAGGATGATGATTCCGATCGCCCTTTGCAGTTTGTGGGCCCTTTTTCCGTATTCGCTGGATATCACTCCGACATTTTCCAAGGCGCATTCGCGAATCGCCACCGAAGAGGAGAGATTTCCCTTATATGTGGCATGGAATATAAGGCGTTTGTTGGTGATGGTGAAAAAGCCTTTGCCTTTGGGTTCGACGATTTCAAAACCGGCAAAACTCTCGAGGATAATTTCATTATTGGCGAGCGCAATCACATCATTGAGTTCATTCAGATCGATTCTGTCCATATGAAACCTCCGCTAGCCTGATTATACCATATATGAAGGAATTTTCCTATAAAATCTAAACAAAAAAGCGGGCGTCAAACCCGCTAGATCGTCTCTTCCTTCAAATCGTTTTTCATGAGCAGTGCGATCCTTTCCCGGGGATCCTGCCTGCGGTAGATGATGTCATAAACCGCCTCGATGATGGGAGCGTAAATTTCCCGTTCTTTTATCAGTTGCCAGGCTGCGACTGCCGTCCTCGCCCCTTCCACAACCATCGTCATTTCCGCGAGCGCCTGGTTCAGATCCTTTCCGTTGCCGATTTTGAAACCGGCTTGGTAGTTCCGGCTGTGACCGCTCGTGCATGTCACAACGAGGTCGCCCAATCCCGCAAGTCCGAATACGGTCTTCTCTTCCGCGCCCAGGCTGCAGGCGATCCGCTTGATCTCCACAAGCCCCCTGGTGACCAGGGCGGCGCGGGTGTTGTCTCCGTAACCAAGTCCGGCGATGATTCCGGAAGCGAGGGCGATGATGTTCTTGAGGGCGCCGCAGACTTCGACTCCGAGGAGATCGGAGAGGGTATAGACGCGGAAATAGCTCTGGTTGGAAAAAACTTTTTGGATTCTCCGGGCGTCTTCAAGTTTGGGGCTCGCGGCCGCAACAAGCGTGAGCATCCCCAGGATCACTTCCTCGGCATGGCTCGGTCCGCTCAGGGCGACGAAACCCGCGAGGAAGTTCTTGTCAATCTCTTCCGAAACTATTTCGGAAACCCGTTTAAAAGTCCCGGGTTCCAAACCCTTGCTCGCATTCACGAAAAGTTTCGGCTCTTCGATCACAAGGTTTATCTCTTTCAACACCTCCCGGATCACCGCGGTCGGAACCGCCAGGAGGATGATGTCGCCGAAGGCAACCGCCGCCCTTAAATCAACGGTCGCCCGGACATTTTCGTTCAGGCGACCGACTGGTAATTTCGCTTTGTTGGTGTGCTGTTCGTTGATTTCAGAAACGATTGCCGGGGAACGGTCATACAGCATGACCTGGTGGCCGTTGTCGCCGGCGATTTTGCCGAGCGCACTTCCCCAGCTGCCCGCCCCGATGATCGAAAGTTTCTCCATCTTCTACTCCTTCTTCCGGAAAATGAACTTCAGGGGTGTACCCGTGAAATCGAAATTTTCGCGGATGCGGTTTTCCAGATAACGCTGATACGAAAAATGGACGAACTTTTCATCGTTCACGAAAAGGACGAAGGAGGGAGGCATCGTTCCTTCTTGGGTCGCATAGGTGAATTTGAGCCGGCCGCCGTTGTAGAGCGGGGGCTGGTTCAAAAGGAAGGCGTCCAGGAGGATGTCATTCAAAATGTGGGTCGGAACGCGGCGCGCGAAGGCTTCGTAGACACGGTCGATTGCTTCGAACAAAGTGTGCACCCGCTGGTGGAGTTTTGCGGAAAGGAAGACGACCGGGGCGAAATCCAGGAAGACGAATTCTTTCCGGATCCGCTCTTCGAATTCCTTCATCGTCTTTTGGTCCTTCTCCACAAGGTCCCACTTGTTGACCGCGATGATCATCGCCCGGTTGTAATCGCGGGCGTAGCCGGCGATCCTTTTGTCCTGTTCGGTGATTTCCCGGGTCCCGTCAAGAAGGAGCACGGCAATGTCGGAACGTTCAAGAGCCGAAAGAGCCCGCAATACCGCATACTTTTCCGCATTCTCATAGATCCTTCCCTGTTTCCTGATGCCGGCGGTGTCGATGACGGTGTATTTCTTTCCGTTCCGGGTGACCTGGGTGTCGATCGCGTCCCGCGTCGTCCCCGGAATGTTGCTCACGATGACCCGTTCCTCGCCGATAATCGCGTTCGCCAGGGTCGATTTTCCGACATTCTGCTGACCGATCAGGCAGAAGCGGATCCGTGCTTCCTCTTCTGCTTTTTTCTTCTTTTCCGGAAGCAGGGCGATCACGCGGTCCAGAAGGTCGCCGACGCCGATTCCGTGCAGCGAGGAAACCGGAAAGATTTCAGAGAAACCGAGACTGTAGAATTCGTAAATGAAGGGAAGGAAACTGTTGTCGTCGACCTTGTTCGCAGCGATCAGGACCGGTTTCCCAGATTTTTGGAGAATCGTGGCGACGTCTTCGTCCTCATGGGTGATGCCAGTCCGCACGTCAACGACGAAGATGATGACGTCGGCTTCGTTGATGGCAAGTTCCGCCTGAGCCCTGATTTCTTTAGAAAAGGGCTCATCTTTTAAGATGATCCCTCCGGTATCAATTATTCTGAATTCTTGGTCAAGCCATGTAGTTTTACTATAGATTCGGTCCCGGGTGATTCCGCTGGCATCATCTGTTATGGAAATTCTCTCTCCAACAATCCGGTTGAACAGGCTGGACTTGCCGACATTGGGCCGACCTACTATAGCAACTACTCCGCGCATAGGTTATTTCTTTAAGCCTTTCAGTTGTTCTTCAAGGATGCTGCCGAATGTGGAGGTGAGCTTTTCCTGAGGTTCGGCGTTTTGGTATTTCCCGTAGACTTCGCGCTGGGGTCTTTCCTGACGCATGCTCACGACCAGGCGTGTCTTCTGAGGATCGAACACCCGGACCCGGGCTTCGACGACATCGCCTTCGGAAATTTTCTCATTGGGAGCGACGCTCCTCTTGGGGAGATATCCGAGCGCGCCGTTCAGGGAAACCTTGTAGCCGTCCTTGAGTTCCTTGGTTACGGTTACCTCAACCAGATCGTTGAGTTGGAGGTCGAGTTTCTCCCAAGGATTATCCGTAAGTTGTTTCCGCGAAAGGATGATTCTCTTCTTCTGCGGATCGATTTCGATGATTTTGGCCTGGATCTTGTCGCCTACGGCCACGAAATCGGTGATGTATACGTCCCGCTCATAAGCGAATTCGCTTCTGGGAAGGAATCCGGATACTTCTTCCGCAAGCTGCACCACGACTCCGGCGTTGTTGATTTCGGTGATTTCGCCTTCAACAACCGTTCCGACGGTTTTGTCGGCGATGTAATCGGCCCAATGGTTGGGAAGGAGCGCCTTACGCGAAAGCCCGACATGCTCATCGTTGACCTTGATGACCTGGACTTGGACGACGTCGCCGATGTTGAGGACCTTCTCGACCTTGTTCACGCGCCGATGGTCAAGTTCGGAAATGTGGAGCAGGCCCTCGACTCCCGGGGCGATCTCCACGAACGCGCCGTAGGATTCGATGTTCTTGACGACGCCTTCAAAAACTTGTCCGACTTGGACATTTTCAAGGAAGGCGCGCTTTTCCCGGCGCCGCTTGATGGCGTTGGCGACGGTTTGCGAGACGATCAGTCTGATGCGTCCGTAATCGATTCTGATCGGAGCCACTTCGATTTCCGAACCGATGAAATTGGCTCTTTCCTCTTCCGGAACCGCTACCTGGGTCGACGGAAGCAGGCAGGAGTATTCTCCATGTCTGAGGAGATAACCGACGCTCAATTCTTTTACGACTTTGGCAGTGATGGTGCCGTGGTTCTTGATGACTTCGTCGAACTTTTTGAGTTCATTCCGCATCTTCAAAAGAACGGTCGAGAACAAGAATTTTCCGCCGTCGGGATATATCTTTTTGATGACAACTTGGACGCGATCGCCTTCCATGAAGAGATCGAACAATTCCTCATCATCCTTGATGTCCGCGGTATCCCTTCTGAAAAGGTAGCCTTCCTGGCCGTCGTCGAGACGAATCAGGACTCTTTCCTTCTTGGCCTTGATGACTCTGTTGCCGCGCTTTTCTTCGGGACGCGCTTCCAGGACTTCTACAACCGTCCCTTCAACCACCTGAAGCTCGCGGTATTTGGACTTTTCCGGTTTCGCCGCGTTTTCATCGTCAGCGTCTTCCGGAGCTTCCGCTTCCGCGGACTCTTCATCGTCTTCGTAATCGACTTCGTCCTCTTCTCCTTCTTCCGCTTCAGGTTCTTTTTCCGCTTCCGCTTCGGGAGCGGCTGCTTGAGCAGATTCTTCCGCTTCCTTCGCTTCGGAAACGGGTTCGACAGCCGGCTCTTCGGCCGTTACGGCTTCCTCGGGCCTTTCTTCCGCTTGCATTTCTTCAGTTTTTGTTTCTTCGTTTTCTAAAATCTTGTCTTTCTCTAAGTTCTCCATTTTGTAACCTCTTTCCACCACTAACTTTATGATTTCTTCAACCACTTCATCAACATTCAATTTAGATGTATCGATCTCGATTGCGTCTGCGGCCTTCTGCAAAGGACTGATTTCACGATTGCTGTCCTTCCGGTCGCGTTCCTTAATTTCCTCAATCGTCTCTTCCAGGGTCTGGGTCGGCAGGTTGTTTTCCAGCCTTTCTTTCAGCCTGCGCCGGGCTCTTTCCGTAATGTCAGCGTTCAAAAAAATCTTGAGCTCGGCATCCGGAAGGACGACGGTTCCGATGTCGCGGCCGTCCATGATGACGTTCTTGTCTTTGGCGAGTTCTCTCTGCAAACTCACCATTTTCTCGCGAACATAACCGAAACTGGAAACTAGCGAAACATTGTTCGAGACCTCCAGGCTTCTGATCTCATCAGAAACGTCTTTATCATCTAAAAATAAACGTTGATTCCGAAAATCGATTCTGGTTTCTTCGAGAAACTTGTATTCTTCTTCGTCATGCAAGTTGATATTAAGCGCCAAAGCCTTCAGGGTAACGGCACGGTACATCGCACCGGTGTCGATGAATTCAAATCCAAGTATTTCCGCGACTTTTTTTGAAATTGTACTTTTACCTGCACCTGCAGGGCCGTCAATCGCAATACGCCAGTTCATACAATACCTCTAAATTTTACTTCCCTATTATACCATACAGTTGAAAAGAATTCAAATATTTCTGAAAAGTTTTTATTTTTCCAAACTCTTCACATAAAACCTTTTGATTTCGTGGGGCTTCAATTCCCGCACTTCCCCGCTTTTAAGGCCTTCCGCGGTCAAATCCCCGAAGCGGATCCGCGTCAAGCGTTTCACGGGAAAACCGAGCGCGGCGAACATCTCCTTGACCTGGTGGTATTTCCCTTCTTTGAGGATGATGCCGGCCAAGGAAGAATTAGCCTTCTTGTCCGCCTTTTTCAGGTAGGCCAGGCAGGGAAGGGTCCTGTAATCCCCGAGTTGGATTCCCGCCTCAAGTTTTTTCAGATCCTGCCTGGACGGGATTCCTTCGAGCCTGACCAGGTATTCCTTCTCCACGTTGGATTTCGGCCCGACAAGGTGGTTCATGAAATCCCCGTCATTCGTAATCAGGAGCACTCCCTTGGCGTCATAGTCCAGGCGGCCGACGGGGAAAAGCCTGTACCCCCTGTATTTTTCCGGCAGGAGGTCAATTACGGTCTTCCTGCCCTTGTCGTCTTGGGTGGAGACGATGATGTTCCGCGGTTTGTTCATCAGGAGGTAGATCTTCTCTTCTTCCGGAAGCAGGGGTTTTCCGTCGACGGTAATCCTATCTTCCGTCGAAACCTTCACGCCCAATTCCGTGATCGTTTTTCCGTTCACGGCGACCCTTCCGGCCGCGATCAATTCCTCCGCTTTTCTCCTTGAACAATATCCGCTTTTTGCAATCACTTTCTGCAATCTTTCCATATTGACACCTTTGCGTTTTCTATTATTATATCTCATTTTCTCAAAAAAACAAGTCAGGCGAGCAGCCAGGTGAAAAGAAACGCGAGCAGGAATCCAATCAGATTGAGCAAAAGGCCGTAAAGAAGAGCTTTGTTGTATTTTTTTATGCCGGCGGCGCCGCAGTAAAAAACGATGATGAAGACGGAGGCGTCGCTGATGCCGTGGATGAATGTGGAAAGGAGGGAGGAAAAACTGTCGGGGCCTTCATTCCGGTACACTTCCAGCATCAGGGCATAGGACGAGGCGGCGGAAAAGGGCCGGAACAGCACTTGGACGAGAACGAGGGGGGAAAAATCGCGGCTTCCGAACAGTTTCACCACGTCCCGGACGATACCGCAGTTCTCTAACAGGCTTACGAGCAGAACGAAGGCCAGCAAATAGGAAAACATGTTCACGACCGTCGCCGTCCCTTCCCGGACTCCCGAGACGAAGGCCTCGAAACAATTGACCCGTTTAAAAAGACCGTAAAGGACGATGGCGAGCGCGAAGGCGACGATGAGCAGGTCAGCGGTCATGTCCGCCTCCGTGCGAAAAAAGGAGGGCAAGGAGGGAGAGCAGGAAGGATCCCAGAACAAAAAAAGGGAGCAGTACCAGATTCATTTCCGCAAAGAACGCCTTCCGGATGCTCAAAACCGTCGCCGGAAAGACCGTGAAACAGGCGACGTTTAAGAGCAGGAATTTCAGCATTTCCGAGGTCAAGCCCTCGCTTCCTTCTTTCAGCGCCTTCAAGGCTTTGATCGCGCTCGGAGTCCCCGCGGCCCCCAGTCCCAGAAGATTGGCGACCAAAGCGACGGCGATGTGCTCCCGCGCCGGGCTTTTCTCCGGAAGCTTCGGAAAAATTTTTCCAATCAGGAACGCCGACCTTTTCGCCAGCTTTTCCACAAGCCCGCTTTTTACCGCTATTTCCAGAAGGCCGTTGTAGAAGACGATCAGGCCGCCGATTTGCAGCAAAGTCCCTAAAGTCCGGTTCGGAACCTCCAGGAGCCCGGCAAGCATCGCTTCCGCCCTCCCGTGCAGCAATCCGTAGATGATGCAAAACGCGACGAGCGCGGCCCAGACCTTCCCCATCAGTAGTACCTGTAAATGTCGACGGTTTTGACGGGTTTACCGTCGACGGTGATCACGGCCTGGCCGATGATGAGCTTGGATCCCGGTTTTTTCAGAAGTTTGATTGTGCAGGCGACTTTTTCGGTTTCCAGAACCGGATATTTGATGTCTTCAAGAATGACCGGGGTCGCGGTGTAAAGCGAATCGTTGACTTTGATGATCTGCCTTTTCAAAACCAAAAACATCCGGTAATTGGCGAACCCGTAATTGAAGAGTTCGCGGTGGACGGAGAAATCATCGTTGTTGCTGTTCATGGTGACCGCGATCAGTTCCATGTCGTCTTTTTTGGCGCTCGTGACCAAGGTCCTCTTTGCCTTGGTGGTATAACCCGTCTTCCCGGCGGTCACATAATCAAGGGAATGGAGGAGATGGTGTTTATTGTAGCAGTCGATGACGATACCGTTTTGAGTGGTTATCCGGTAGGTCCTCGTTCCCGCAATCTTCCGAAAGAGGTTGTTGTCCAGGGAGTAAGCCATAAGCAGGGCCATGTCCCGGCAGGTCGAAAAATTGCCGTTTTCTTCATCAAGGCCGGAAGGATTGGAAAAGGAGGAGGATGTCATGCCGATTTTCTTGGCCGTTTCGTTCATCATGTAGATGAAATGGTCATAATCGTCAAAAACGTTCTTAGCAATCAGCATCGCTGCGTCATTGCCGCTTCTCAGCATCAGCCCGTACAGGAGATCCATGAGTTTCACCCTGTCCCCAGCTTCCAAATAAAGGCTCGAACCTTCCTGCCGGGCCGACTCTTCGTCAACCCGGTAGTATTCCTCCAAATCCCCATGCTCGATCGCAACAATCGCCGTCATGATCTTGGAGATCGAAGCGGTCAAAAACCTCACGTCGCAGTTTTTCTGATAGAGGATCCGACCGCTGTCCTTCTCCATCAGAATCGCTCCCTCGGCACTCATGGGAATCGAAACTTCCCTTGTTCCCGGAAGCGCCGAAGCGCGGATGGACGCGTTCATCGCGAAGAGGAGGACAAGTATCAGGATTTTTTTCATGCCATCACCTAAGGAATTATATGACGACCGGAAACCTAATATTAAAAAAGGACCGCTTAAGGTCCTTAAATGAAGTGCTTGGCAGGTTCGCGTTTAGGAAGGAATCCGGCGATCAGTCCCTTGATTCTGTTTTCAGTGACTTGCGGATTATCATAATCCACTTCCACAAACACGCAAGCCATCTGATTTTTGAACCAGGTCATCTGCCGCTTCGCATAATTCCTGGTTTTCTTCCTGATGTCGTCCAAAACCAGTTCCAGGTCGCCGCCGTTCACTACGTATTCCGCAAGCTCCTTGTAGCCGATGTCCTTGATCTTGGAGAAGTCGATACCTTTAGCGAGCAAGGTTCGGATCTCGTCCAGCCAGCCGTTTTTAATCATTTCCCCGACGCGGCGGTTGATCCGCTCATAGAGGGTCGCCCGGTCGGTGACCAGGCAGATGACCAAGGCGTCGTAGAGAAGTTTCCTTCCGGAAAGGTTTTCGCTGATCCTCTCCCCCGCTTCCGCCAGTTCCAGCGCCCGGAGAACCCGTCTCCGGTTGTTCGGGTGGATTTTCTCCGCGGCGGGAGGATCAAGCCTTGCGAGGAGGCCATGCAGTTCCGCATTTGAATATCCGGCGTACTTCTTTTCGAAATCCAGGTTCCTCCCCGGGGAATCAAGCTTGTAGTCCCCGAGGGCGGCGTTGATGTAGAGTCCGGACCCGCCGACAAGGAGGGGGATCATCCCCAGGGAATGGAGTTCCGCGATTTTCTTCCGGGCGAGGTCCTGGAAATCCTTGATCGAGAATTCCGCTTCCGGATCGAGGAAATCAATCAGGTGGTGGGGAACGTCGGTTTCCTTCAGGTCGATCTTGGCGGTGCCAATGTCGAGGCCTTTCCGGAACTGCGAGGCGTCCGTGTTGATGATTTCCGTCCCCAAGTATTTTGCGATGCTTAAAGAAAAGGCAGTTTTTCCGACTGCCGTTGGTCCCGTCAAAACGACCACTTTCTTCACGTGATGATCCTCCGGAACCATTTTTCGATTTCCGTGCTTTTGAACTTCACGATGATCGGCCGGCCGTGCGGACAGTTGTAGGGATTCTCGCAGCGGCTCAGGTCGTTGATGAGATAATCGATGACGCTTTTATCCAGGTATTGGTTGGCCTTGATCGAGCGTTTGCAGGCGAGGCTCTTGGCGAGCGAATCGAGGAACTCATACCGGTCGACCTTTCCTCTCTTGATCACCGCGTTGATGATCTCTTCAACAAACTCCTTCTCCACGCCCTTGGGGATCCAGATCGGAATCTCCCGGACCGTGTAGGTTCCGGAACCGAAGTCCTCGATGACGATGCCGAGCCGCTTCAACTCCTCGAGTTTTTCCGAGAGGAGAAGGGACTCAGAGATGGAAAAACTGAGTTTGATGGGCACGAGGAGTTCGTACCCGATATTCCTCTCCTTTTGCAGTTCCTTGCGGATTTTCTCGTAATTGATCCGCTCATACGCCGCATGCTGGTCAATCATATAAAAGTTTTCTTCGTCCTGGAAGAGGAGATAGGTTCCGTGGAGCTGGCCGATGTAATACATTTTCGGAAGCAGGGACCTTCTTTCCTCTTTTTCCCCTTCTTCTATAAAAGTGTATTCCTGCTGCTCGAAGCGGGGCTGTTCCTTGGGTTCTTCCTTGATGAGTTCTTCGTGCTTGTAAAACTTCGGCTCTTCCGGATCCTCCTTGAACATCGCGAGCAGTTCGTTCAGATCCTCAAGGTCCTGAAGTTCTTCCGGCTCCTCGGCTTCCTCCTCCCCGGCCAGGTTTTCGAAGGGGGTTTCCGGCTTCTCTTGGGGAGGAAGCGGGAAGGGCGTCCTCTCCTCGGCCTCGACAATCATCTCCGAATTATGGAGGGCGAAGGAGATGGCGTGGGTGACGAGGTTCAGAAGCTCGTTTTCGTTCGCGAACCGGACTTCCAGTTTCGCGGGATGGACGTTGACGTCGACCAAAGCCGGGTCCGCGCTGATGGCGAGAACCACCAGGGGATAGCGTCCGATAACAAGGCGGTCCTTGTAGGCGGCGAGGATCGCATTCGTTATGGCGTTGTTCTTGATGACGCGTTCGTTCACGATGATCGTGATCTGCGATTTGTTCGCTCGGCTCACGTTCAAATCGGAAACGTAGCCGCTTACCTGGAAATAGCCGACGGATTCGTAGAAGGAAAGCATGTGCTTGGCGATATCCAATCCGTAAATCTGGGTGATTGCTTCCAAAAGGTTCCCATTTCCGTAGGTCTGAAGCAGGACTTTGTCGTTGTTGGTGAGTTTGAAGGCGATGTCCGGACGGGCGAGGGCGATTTTGCTGACGTAATCGGTGATGTAGCTTAATTCCTGCGCCGGCGTCTGCAGGTTTTGGAGGCGTGCGGGGGTGTTGAAGAAGATATTCCGGACGCTGATTTCCGTACCCCTGGGGCAGGCGATCACCGCTTCGCTCACGAAGGTTCCGCCCCTCAGGGAATAGAGGATGCCCTTGTTGCCGTCGGTGCTTGTCTTCAGACGAAAATGGGAGACGGCGGCGATGGAAGGCAGCGCCTCACCCCGGAAACCGAGCGTGGTAATTCGGAAAAGGTCCTGCTTGTCGCGGATTTTGCTGGTAGCATGGGGTTCGACGCACATCCGCGCGTCGACGGGATCCATCCCGACGCCGTCGTCCGCGACCACGATTTCCGTGATTCCCGAATCGACGAGGGTGATCGCGATGTTCTTCGCTTCCGCGTCAATCGCATTCTCCACCAACTCTTTTACAACCGAGGCCGGCCTTTCAATCACTTCGCCGGCGGCGATCAGATTGGCGACATGCTGGTCAAGTTTGATGATTTTTGCCATGGTGGCCACCTACTTTTTCAATAGTTTCTGCAGTTCGTCCAAAGCGTTCAAAGCCTCCAAGGGACTCATCTTGTTGAGGTCGAGGGCTTTGATTTTATCCAAAACAATGGTCTCTTTTTCCGTCTTCGAATCGAAAAGGAGCGGGGGTTGATAGGTTTTGATCGAGAGTTTTTTCTTGTCGTGGACCCGGCTCTCCTCCAGTTTATGAAGGAGGTCCTCCGCCCTGAGCGTCACTTCAAGGGGAAGTTCCGCAAGTTTCGCGACATTTATTCCGTAACTCTTGTCCACCGCGCCCTTCTGGACTTTGTAAAGGAAGACGATGTCCCCGTGCACCTCTTCCGCGCTCACGTGGACGTTTTGCAGGTGCTCCAGGTCCTCTTCGAGAACAGTGAGTTCATGGTAATGAGTGGAAAACAGGGTCTTCGCGCGGATCTTGCTGTGCACGAATTCGATGATCGCCTGGGCGAGCGCCATTCCGTCGTAGGTCGCGGTCCCGCGCCCGATTTCGTCGAAGAGGATCAGGCTCCTTTCCGTCGCGTTCTTCAGGGCGTTGTTGACTTCGCTCATTTCGACCATGAAGGTCGACTGCCCGCTCACGATGTCATCGGCGGCACCGATTCTTGTAAAAATGGCGTCGAAGATTGGGAGTTTGGCTGATTTCGCGCTCACAAAGCAGCCGATTTGCGCCATGACGGCGATGAGGGCAATCTGGCGCATGTATGTGGATTTACCGCCCATGTTCGGTCCCGTGATGAGCAGGACGATGTCGTCGGGGCCCATCACAAGATCGTTCGGGATGAAGCGCTCCGTGTTCTTTTCCAGAACGGGATGGCGGCTTCCCCGGATTTCGATCGAGTTGTCCACGGTGAGGACGGGGCGGACATAATTGTTCTCGTTCGCGACCGTCTGGAATGCGGCGAGCATGTCCAATTCCGCAAGCTTCCGCGCCAAGGTCTGGAGTTCGTGGGAGTAGCCCTTCGCCTGCTCACGCAATTCCGTGAAGAGCTGGTACTCCAGGTCGAGGGTCTTCTCTTCCGCCCTGAGGATGGCGGCTTCCTTTTCCTTCAGTTCCTGGGTGATGTACCTTTCCGCATTCGCCAGGGTCTGTTTCCGGATGTAGCCGAACTCCTCTTTCACAAGGTCCTTGTTGCCCTTTGTCACTTCAATGTAATAACCGAAGACGCGGTTGTAGCCGACCTTGAGGTTCTTGATTCCGGTCCGCTCCCGCTCCTTCGCCTCCAGGGCGATCAGGTAGTCCTTGCCTTCCTCGTTGATGTGCCGGAGTTTGTCCAGTTCTTCGGAGTAGCCGTCCTTGATCACACCCGGATCCTTGGGAGAGAAAGGCGCGTCCTCATCGATAGCCCGGTCGATTAGGTCATGAAGGGCCATAATCCTTTCGAAGTCCTCGGAAAAATCGAAAAAATCCTGGATCTTGATTTTCTCGACGATCTTCCTTATTTTCGGAAGCGCCCCGAGCGAACGTTTAAGTTGGAGAAAATCGCGGGGGTTTGCGGAATCGTAGGAGATTTTCCCGACGATTCTTTCCAGGTCATAGACCGCATCCAAGGTCTTCCTCAGTTCCGCCGTCTCCAGGAAGCTCTTCTTCATCTTGTCGATGACGTCGTAGCGCTTTTCGATTTTTTCCTTGGAGACCAAGGGGAAGATGATCTGCTTCTTCAAAAAGCGGCTTCCCATCGCGGTGACGCATTTGTCCAGGATGTTGAAGAGGGTGTTCTTCTTGTCCTGAAAACGCAGGGTTTCGATCAGTTCGAGGTTCCGCCGCGAGGAGAGGTCAATCTTCATGAATTCGGAGCTATCGTACTTCTCGACCTTCCGCAGGTGCACCAGGTTCCGTTTCTGGGTCCTGATGCAGTAATTCAGAAGCCGGAAGAAATTCTTCTCTTCCGCTTTATCCAATCCTTCCCCCAAACCTTTGAGATAGGCGGGAGGAACGGTGTTGTTTTCCAAGGAGAAAATTACGTGGGTGAGTTCTTTTAGGGGCGAGAGAAGGTTCTGGTTGAAGTCCTCGCCGACGACGATTTCCTTGGTCTTGAGTTTAAGAAGCTCGGAAAGAAGAATATCGGGGTTGTGGGGGACGTTCGTAAGATAGTTTTCCCCGGTGGAAAGATCCGTGTAGCTCAGGATGAAACGGTCCCGTTCTTCCGAAACGGAAAGGAGGAAATTGTTGTCCTTTTCGTCGAGGGTTCCGCCTTCGGTCACGGTACCGGGAGTGATGATCCTGACCACATCCCGCTCGACCAGGCCTTTGGCTTCCGCCGGGTCTTCCATCTGCTCTACGATTGCGATCTTGTAGCCCTTTTCGGTCAGCCTGTCGATGTAGCTGTTGACGGAATGGTAGGGCACGCCGCACATCGGAACCCTTTCCGGGGCCCCGGCATCCCTTCCCGTAAGCACGATCTCCAGCTCCTTGGAGGCGACGATGGCGTCGTTGAAGAACATCTCGTAAAAGTCCCCGAGCCGGAAAAACACGAGCGTGTCGGGGAATTGCTCCTTGATTTCCAGGTACTGCCTCATCATCGGCGTGTATTGCATCTTGTCAATCTTTTCGTACATATTCTCACCAGTGATACTAATCCATTATACCATAATTTTTCCGCTTATGACAACATTTCCGCTGGTTCTCGCCACAAAAAAAGGGCTTGCGCCCTTATTTTTCTAAAGCCTGCAAAAAAGTTGAAGAAACGACTTTTCCGCCCTGCAGCCGCGAATCTTCGGCATCGAGCGCCATAAAGTGGCTCTCGACGGCGTTGGCGATGTCGGTGAGACCGGAGACTTTTTCCCCCTTCCTCACGTTCCGGACGAAGTCGACAAGCATTTGTTTGTCGCCGCCGGAGTGGTAGGAGAAGTCGTCAGCGAGCGTCCGCACGTCGATCGTAACCGGTTCCTTCCCGTAGGGTTTCAGGACGATTTCGGATTTCTCCAGATCGCCTTCCAGTTCCGCCTTCGATCCATGGACCTTGATGCTCCGGTGGATTTCGTTCGAGAAGGCGGTCATGACGAAGGAGGCGGTGATGTCGTCCTCGAAAAGGATGTTCACGACCTGATGGTCGACGACATTGTTGTCGCTCTTGTATACGCACCGGGAATAGGGAAGTCTTTCGTCGCTCAAGACCTTCTTGGGGTCCTGTTCAAGCGAGAAAATCATCATCCACATCGGATTCTTCGTATAGAATTCGACGGCGTTGAAAGGGCATTCGAGCGGACATTTATAGCAGAAATCCGCGGCTCCTTCCGGGGCGTTTTCTTCCTTGAAATAGGATAACGAACCAAAGGAAGAAAGGGAAAGGTATTTCTTGTCCACCAGCCAGCGGATGATGTCCAGGTCATGGCAGCTTTTCGCAAGTATCATCGGTGCACTGGTGTCGCTCCGCCGCCAATTGCCTCTGACGTAACTGTGGGCATAATGGAAGTAACCTACATGTTCTGTCTGGGAGATGGTCGTGACCTTCCCGAGCGCCCCGGTTTGGATCAATTCCTTGATTTTTTGATAGAAGGCCGTGTACCTTAGGACATGGGCGACCGCAACCCTTCTTCCAAGTTCTTGGGCCCGCTTCGCGATGGCGAGGACCTCTTCCCTTTCGGTCGCGATTGGCTTTTCCAAAAGCAGGTCATAACCGAGATCGAGGGCGGTGAGCGCCTGCCGATAATGGTCCCTGTCCATCGTGGAGATGACGAGGATGTCGGCGAGTTTGCCTTTCTTGAAAAATTCTTCGTCGCTGAAAAAGTAGTTTTCTTCAGGAACCTGGAAGAGCTGCATGATCAGCGGTTTCTTCACCGGATTGATCTCGCAGACCGCGACCAGTTCCATCTCTTCCGGATATTGCTTGATGATGTTCGCAAAAACGAAACCGCGTTGTCCGAACCCCAAAATTGCGATTTTTACTTTTTCCATTTTCTCCTCCTTGTTTAATATTATAGCACAAAGAGGGTGATTTGAAAATGAAAAAAAGCCCGATATGAACTGAACCAGTTTAAGTATACACACATAAAAAGTGTTGTTTTTCGGGTTTAAGCTATTTTAAGGTATGACAACCTATATTCCATAGGAGTCATGCCTTTTAACTTTTCTTCCGGCCTATTGGTGTTATACCAAATTATATACTCCTCTATCTTCTTTATTAAATCTTCTTCGTCTTTTGGAATCTCTCTCTCTAAACATTCGCTTTTCAAATGGCTGAAGAAATTCTCGCAGCATGCATTGTCATAAAC
>ENA-OWOZ01000291-OWOZ01000291.1-bioreactor-metagenome-genome-assembly--contig:-NODE-291-length-69168-cov-20.221910_pt1 | contig 69168 bp, 64 predicted proteins | sample MGYA00238140_ERZ651804 | MGnify/ENA primary metagenome ERZ651804 (study PRJEB26910, sample SAMN07631232) | bioreactor metagenome | isolation source: Switchgrass digestor | place: USA: Dartmouth...
TAAAGAAAAAAACACTGCTCAAATATTAAGCAATTTGTTCTGCTAAATTATTGAGCAGTGTTAATTTTTTTAACAGTTTGATTATATGATTATGCCATATTTTCTAATTTTATTATAAATAGTGTTTCGACTAATTTTTAACAAACTTGCAGCTTGGCTTATATTGTTCTCAGTAATTAACAAAACCTTTTCTATGGCTTCCCTTTCAATTTCTTCTAAAGACTTTATGGTATCAGCCACTGAATTATTATAAAAGTTCATATCACTGTATAGCTGCTTCTTTATCTCATCTGGTAAATTGTTTGAAATCTCATTTATACCTATTATTTTCCCGGGACATACGTTTATAGCTCTCTCAATTACGTTCTCCAACTGTCTAACGTTTCCAGGCCAATCATATTTTTTTAATAATTCCAAAGCTTGACTAGAAATACCCTCTACTTTACCATTTATCTTATCATTTATTTTTTTTATAAAATAATATACCAAAGGCTCTAAATCCTCCATTCTCTCCCTTAATGGTGGCATGTATATGTTTAATACATTGAGCCTATAGTATAGATCTTCCCTAAAATTTCCTTTTTTACATTCGGATAATAAGTCCTTATTAGTTGCACATATAATCCTAACATCCACTTCTAATATTTCCCTGCCACCTACACGGGTAAATTGCTTCTCCTGCAATACTCTTAAAAGCTTGGCTTGCATATGTAAAGGCATGTCTCCAATTTCATCTAAAAAAATGGTACCACCATCTGCCAGTTCAAATTTGCCAATTTGTCCACTTTTTAATGCTCCTGTAAAAGCTCCTCCTTCGTATCCAAATAATTCGCTTTCCATAAGTTCGCTAGGTATTGCGGCACAGTTTATGGATATAAAGCTTTCATTTCTTCTATTACTTGCATTATGTATTGATTGTGCAATCATCTCTTTTCCAGTTCCGCTTTCTCCATATATCAAAACATTTGAAGAACTTCGAGCAGCAATCTGGCCTAGCCTTATGCACTCTCTTAACTTAATACTATTCCCAATTATATCATCAAATGTAAATTTGGCATAATTGCCACCTAAATTTCTCATCATGTTACGAACCCGTTTTATCTTCCTGAAATTGTCTATAACACCTATAATGTTTCCTTCTTCATCTCTAATAGGTATAGCACTTTTTATAAAATGATGCTTTACTCCATTTCTATTATTCCTTACTATAAACTCTCTGTCTGTATAGCCTTTTCCTGTCCTCAATACACTTAATATTACGGGTTCAAAATCAACAAGATCTCCTATATATTTACCTATGGATTTCTCCCTATCTATTCCCAGTATATCTGCACCAGTTTGATTTATATATGTTAATATACCCTTGTTATCAATAGTCAAAAATCCATCAGAAGAACATTCTACAATTGCATTCTGATATTGAGATTTACTTAAAACTTCTTCTCTAACATCTTCAACTGCCATTTGACTTTCAATTGCCTTTGCAGTTGATACAGCAATAGCAAAGGAGTGTTCAGCATCTTCTTCATTCCCTGCCAGCACATTTAATGCTCCAATAACCTTTCCTTTTCTCTTTATGGGAACTGATGAAGCAATTAAACCTTTAAGTCCTAATATAAAATATTCATTTCCTCTAAACATTATAGGGATTCCACTAATTAAAGAAGTAGTTACTGGTGTATTCCCCACTTTTCTTTCATCAAAAATCACTCCCTTATGCATTTCAATCTTGGCTGCAATAGAATCTATTAAATCCTTATCTCCTAATACTTCCAAAACAGTACCCTTTTCATCAACTATAAATATTGCAAACCCACTTCCTTTAACTATGGAATAAATGTTTTCCATATAGGGCAACGATATTTGTAAAAAGTAATGGTTTTTGTCTAATAACGAATCCAGTTCCTTTCCATCTAGTTTTCTTGCTTCTATCTTACTATAAGGAGTTAATCCATAATTTCTACATCTCTTCCAGCTGTCTACTATGTGTTTGTCATATTCCTCTCTGTGACTAGATTTTCTATTAGAGTTTAGTATAGGCTTGTCTGACTTCTCTGCATAAACTTCGCTCCTGATGTTCATCCAATCCCTCCTTTGTAAACTGCATCCAGGAATACTCATGAGGTTGAATATGTTTTTTAATTATGGAAATTGCAATAACTATCACGGTTACATTATGTACTATATGAATTATAGGAATATTTTATTTTTATTTTTATTATATCAACGATATTTGAATATTTCAACAATTCGTTCAATATGTTTACTTTGTTGTTTCTTCTATACACTAATTAATATTCCTCTAACCATACCTCTACTATCTAATACTATTCCAAATATATCATTAGATTTTAAATCGCAAAAGTCTATATTCATTGCTTTGTCATTTCTTTTTAGTATAATTACTGCATCTTCTCTAATATTCAATATTGGATTTATTTCATTGCTATTATCATCCATGTATTGTTCAACTATTATCCTCCTGTTTTCATAGTCTACTTTTAAAATTGTACCGTATATAAATCTTTCTCCCTTTGCATAATCAGCTTCAGGAAAGTCTACATAGTTTCCCTCTTCACTTATTGAAAAAACTGTTGTATATATGGACAATGAAGTCACAACTATTAATCCCAATACTATTAATCTATTCTTCATAATTAATCCCTCCTTGAAAAAGATTATTAACAGAAAAAGAAAAATTAAACATGCTATGAATTAAATAAAACTTTTATTGAAATTGTCCTATTAAACTTTCAAGGATATGAACTATAATAGTAATTGTAATTTAATAGCTTTAAATACTATTGGCCAATGTTATCTATATGCGGTCAATTACATAAATTGGAGGTTATTATGGTTAAGGAAATGAATGTGATAGTCAAAGGAATTATATTGTATGAAGAAAAGGTACTCGTGCTAAAAAGGTCTAATACAGATGAAATTGGTGCAGGAAACTGGGAATTTGTAGGCGGCAGTATAGAATATGGAGAAGGCTTAGAAGAAGCACTTTTAAGGGAGATAAAAGAAGAAATTTCCATTGATGTTAAAATAGAAAAAATACTATATGCAACTACATATAATGCAAAACCTAACAGATATGATGTAATAATAGTTTATAAATGCAAAGCAGAAGATGACAATATAAAACTGTCAGAGGAGCATTCCGAATATAAGTGGGTTAATGAAAAAGAACTAAGGCAATATGTATACAAGGATATTGTTGAAGCATTGGACAAGTATGATGTCTTTTCAGAAATATTCTAGAGGTGATTTTGCTCCTTAAATATCAAAAATCTCTCCATCTAAAAATAGATGGAGAGATTATACTATAGATCTATTATTATTTGCTCATCTAGAACTATACTATTTTCTGTAACTATAGAATCATAAGCTAATACATTTACACCATTGTCATGGGCAAATCTAATTGCTTCAGAAAAATTGCTATCCATCTCCCAATTAGGGCGAAATTTAATTGGACCTTTCATCTGTATTAAAAATAGCACCGTTCCTTTATATCCTTCTTTAACAGCTTTAATTAACTCCAAAACATGTTTAGTTCCTCTTTCAGTAGGAGCATCCGGAAACATGGATATTCCATTTACCTCCAGGGTAACGCCTTTAACCTCAATAAATCCTTTTTCATCCTTAGTTTCAAAGTATATATCATATCTTGAATTACCATAGGTAACTTCCCTTTTAATATGAAGTAAATCTTCGAATCCTTCTATTTTCCCCTTTTCGAGGGATTCATATACTACAATATTTGGCACTTGAGAATCCATATTTACCAGCATATCGCCCTTCCATACTGCAATTAATGAGTATCTAGTTTTCCTGTTTTTGTGATGTAAACAATCCTCTAGTATAACTTTAACTCCAGGTATCAATAGCTCCTTACACCTTCCGGTGTTCTTTACATGAACTACTTCTTCTTTCCCATTAACTAGTACATGGGCTATAAATCTATTGGGCCTTTTTATAAATATTCCTTCTACTATGTTTTCATATATCATATTCTATCTCCCTAAAATCCTCTTCAAGAACTGACCTGTATAGGATTCTTCAACTTCTGCCAATTCTTCAGGTGTTCCTGTAGCTATTATAGTACCTCCCCTGTCTCCTCCTTCAGGTCCCAGGTCTATTATATAGTCAGCTGTCTTTATTACATCCAGATTATGCTCTATAACAATTACTGTGTTGCCTCCTTCCACAAGCTTTCTTAGAACATTTATTAGCTTATGAATATCAGCCATATGAAGTCCTGTAGTTGGTTCATCCAATATATACACAGTCCTACCTGTACTCTTTCTACTTAACTCTGTAGCCAGCTTAACCCTTTGAGCTTCTCCACCTGATAGTTCTGTTGAAGATTGACCCAGTTTAATATATCCTAATCCTACATCATATAGGGTTTCTATCTTCCTTTTAATTTTAGGTATGTTTTCAAAGAATTCCAATGCTTCCTCTACTGTCATGTCTAATACATCTGAAATATTCTTACCCTTATATTTAACCTGCAGAGTTTCCCTATTATATCTTTTCCCTTTACATACTTCACATGGTACATATACATCTGGCAGGAAGTGCATTTCCACCTTCAGTATACCATCTCCTTTACATGCTTCACATCTACCGCCTTTTACATTAAAGCTGAATCTTCCCTTATCATATCCTCTCATCTTCGCCTCAGGAGTCATAGCAAACACGTCACGGATATAGTCAAATACTCCTGTATATGTTGCTGGGTTTGATCTAGGAGTCCTGCCAATTGGAGACTGGTCTATTACTATTACCTTATCAAGGTATTCTATTCCTCTTATCTCTTTATGCTTTCCAGGCTTTGTCTTTGCTCCATTAAGCTTCTGTGCCAAAGCTTTGTATAGTATTTCATTTATAAGAGAACTCTTTCCTGAACCAGATACCCCTGTAACGCAGGTCAATACTCCAATAGGTATCTTCACATCAATATTCTTAAGGTTGTTTTCCCTTGCACCAATTATCTCAATCCAATGCCCATTTGGAGGAGTCCTTTTTTCAGGAATCTCTATTTTTTTCAATCCTGATAAATATTGACCTGTAATGGAGTTGGGATTCTTCTTAATGTCCTCTACTGTACCCTGTGCAACTATATATCCTCCATGTACTCCTGCTCCTGGTCCTATATCCACTATATAATCTGCAGCATACATTGTATCCTCATCATGCTCTACTACTATAAGGGTATTGCCTAAATCCGTTAAATTTCTCAATGCATTCAACAGCTTATTATTATCCCTTTGGTGTAGTCCTATACTTGGTTCATCCAGAACATATACAACCCCTACTAAGCTAGAACCTATTTGAGTTGCAAGCCTGATTCTCTGAGACTCTCCACCAGATAATGTTCCAGCACTTCTAGACAGTGTAAGATAATCCAACCCTACATCCTTTAAGAAGGTAAGCCTCTTTTTTATTTCTTTCAATACCTGATTACCAATAAGCTTTTGGGTATCGTTTAAATTTAGGTTTTCAAAGAAATCCAAAGCCTTTACTACAGATAAGTCCGTAACTTCTGCAATATTAAGTCCTCCTATCCTTACAGACAAGACTTCAGGTTTCAACCTTTTTCCCTTACATGATGGACATGGTATCTCAGCCATATACTCTTCTATCTTGCTCTTAATATAGTCAGAAGTAGTTTCATTATATCTTCTCTCAAGATTGTTTATAATTCCTTCAAAGCCACCCTTATAGTTTTTTACGCCATCACTAAAGTGGCTATAAAAGTTAAAAGTTATCTCCCTATCTGTGCCATATAATAATTCATCCATAAATTTTTTTGGTGCATATTTAAGAGGAGTATCCATATCAAATCCATTGTCTTCAGCTATTGTTTTAATTATCTGATAATAATATGAAGATTCACTAGAAGTACTGAAAGGTACTATTCCTCCCTCATTTATGCTCAATTCCTTATTTGGTATAACTAAATCTTCATCAATTTTCTTATAAAACCCTATACCGTTACATGTAGGGCAAGCTCCAAAAGGACTGTTAAATGAAAACATCCTTGGTGATAATTCTTCCATTGCTATTCCACAGTCGGGGCATGCCAACTTCTGACTAAACATTATCCTCTCTTTGTCAATTACATCAACTATGACTAGTCCATCTCCTAATTTTAGCGCTGTTTCTAATGAATCAGTAAGCCTTCCTTCAATTCCTTCCTTAACTATTATTCTATCTACTACAATTTCAATATTGTGCTTTTTGCTTTTCTCTAACTTTATATCATCCGTTACTTCATGCATTTCTCCATCTACAATTATTCTTACATAGCCCTCTTTTTTTATGTTTTCTATTACGTTCTTATGTTCTCCCTTTTTACCTCTTATAACTGGTGCTAAAATCTGTATTCTTGTTCTTTCTTCAAGCTCCATTATCATATCAACCATCTGGTCTACAGTTTGGCTTGAAATCTCTTTTCCACATTTAGGACAATAAGGAGTTCCTATTCTGGCAAACAATAGCCTTAAGTAGTCGTATATTTCAGTTACTGTTCCTACTGTAGACCTGGGATTCCTGCTTGTTGTCTTTTGGTCAATAGCTATAGCAGGTGAAAGACCCTCAATATAATCTACATCAGGCTTTTCCATTTGTCCTAGAAATAAGCGGGCATAGCTGGAAAGACTTTCTACATACCTTCTTTGTCCTTCTGCATATATAGTGTCAAAGGCAAGAGAAGATTTACCTGAACCGCTTAACCCGGTAATAACTATAAAACTGTTTCTTGGTAGCTCTAAATCTATATTCTTAAGGTTATGTTCTCTTGCACCTTTAATTATTATTTTATCCTTATCCAATAGTATATCACCTCTTTATTTCAATCCTGCCTCTCTCATCTTCTTAAGTTCAATCATCTTATCCCTAAGTTCAGCAGCCTTTTCAAAGTTAAGCTCTTCAGCTGCTTTAAGCATTGCTTCTTTAAGGCTTTCTATTATTGAGTCCAAATCTTCTATATTGTTAAATGTATCCACTTTATATTCTTCTTCGTCTTCAAGGGCTATTGTAGCTTCTATTACATCTCTAACGCTTTTAACAATAGTCTTCGGAGTAATATTGTGTTCCCTATTATATCTATCCTGTATCTCTCTTCTTCTATTTGTTTCATCTATAGCTCTTTTCATAGATCTAGTAATATTGTCTGCATACATAATAACCTGTCCTGATACATTCCTAGCAGCCCTTCCAATGGTCTGTATCAATGAAGTTTCAGATCTTAAGAATCCTTCCTTATCCGCTTCCAATATTGCGACTAGTGAAACTTCAGGTAAGTCCAATCCTTCCCTCAGCAAATTGATGCCTATTAAAACATCATATTTCCCCAGTCTTAGGTCCCTTATTATCTTCATCCTTTCTATAGTTTCAATATCAGAATGAAGATAGGTTACCTTAATTCCTATTTCCTTAAAGTAGCTTGTTAAATCCTCCGCCATTTTCTTAGTCAATGTAGTTACCAGTACCCTTTCATTCCTTTCAGCTCTGATTCTTATTTCATTAATTAAATCATCCACCTGATGCTCAATAGGCCTAACATCTATTTTGGGATCCAACAAGCCAGTAGGCCTAATAATCTGTTCTACAATTTGCTCGGAATGCTCCCTTTCATAGGGCCCTGGTGTAGCTGAAACATATATTATCTGATTCACCAGGCTTTCAAATTCACTAAACTTTAAAGGTCTGTTGTCTAAGGCTGAAGGCAATCTAAAACCATATTCAACCAGATTCACCTTTCTTGACCTGTCTCCTTCATACATACCGCCTATTTGAGGTATAGTAACATGGGATTCATCTACTATTATTAAGAAATCCTTTGGAAAATAATCTATTAATGTAAACGGCCTGCTGCCTGGCGCTCTCCCACTTAAATGTCTTGAATAGTTTTCTATTCCCTGGCAAAATCCCATTTCCTTTAACATCTCTATATCATATCTGGTTCTCTGCTCCAATCTTTGAGCTTCTAGAAGCTTATTTTGAGAACGCAGTTCCTTTAGCCTTTCTTCCAGCTCTTCTTCGATGCTTATAATTGCCTTTTCTATCTTTTCTGGGGATGTTGCATAGTGAGATGCAGGAAATATAGAAACATGATTCCTAGCACCTATAATCTCCCCGGTCAGATGATTAACTTCTACTATCCTGTCAATTTCATCTCCAAAGAATTCGACTCTTATTGTATTACCGCTGGAAGCTGCAGGGTATATCTCCAATACATCACCTCTTACTCTAAAGGTACCCCTTACGAAATTTACATCATTTCTAATGTATTGTATATCTATAAGCTTTCTCATTATCTCTTCTCGACTTTTAACCATTCCTGGCCTTAAAGATATAACCAGATTCTCATAATCAATTGGGTCTCCTAACCCGTATATACAGGAAACGCTGGCTACTATTATAACATCCCTTCTCTCAAACAATGCAGCTGTTGCAGAGTGTCTCAGTTTATCAATCTCATCGTTAATAGATGCATCTTTTTCAATATAAGTATCAGACTGAGGTACATAAGCCTCAGGCTGATAATAATCGTAATATGATACAAAATACTCTACTGCATTATTTGGAAAAAATTCCTTGAACTCACTTGCTAGTTGATAAGCCAGTGTTTTGTTATGAGCAATTACCAATGTAGGCTTTTGTACCCTTTCAATTACATTTGCCATAGTAAATGTCTTACCTGAACCAGTAACCCCAAGTAGAGTTTGGTGCTTATAATTTTTCAATATACCATTGGCTAGCCTTTCAATAGCTTCAGGCTGATCCCCTGTTGGTTTATATTCAGATTCTATTTTAAACTTATTCATAGATTTCACCTCAAATTGAACATAAGTTCTTATTCTATTATATAATATTATATTCTCTTGTCAAAATTTTTTTCGAATCAAAAAATTATTGAACAATCTGATTTATTAGTATAAACTATTAAAAAAGGAGGTAACAACCATGATGAAAAAATTATTCCTTTTGGGTGTTGTAGCCATATTTCTGGTTGGATGTAGCCATATAAGAAAAGTACCCCTTTCTAATACAAGTAAAACTCTAGAAGAGAAAGTTATAGATTATGAAATTGAAAAAATAATACTATCTAAAGGTTTTCAATCAATTAACCCTATGGTAGAAGCTACAAAAGAAGGTGGAAAACTAAAATTAATAGTTTCTACTGGAATAGTAGAATGTTCTGGAATTAACATAGATAAAGTTACTAAAACAGGCAATACTATTAACCTTTACATATCAGCACTATTTGAAAATGATAAAATTCAAATTGCAATTCCACAAGCAACAGTGATAATAGAAGAACCTATTGGAACAAATGTTGAGAGTTTAAGCTTCAATATAGTATCACAAAATTATGATACTATATCCTTAAAATATAATAAAGATCAAATAATAGATAAAATTCGTGGAGAATTTAAAATTGAATCCAATACTACTCCACAAGTTGAATTAATAAAGGATAATGACAATATACATTGGAATATTACTTTTACAAATCTAATACATAAAAATAATTCAAAATCCCCGTTATCTAATCTAAAGGTTGAAGCAAATGCCCTAACAGGAGAAGTTTTAGATTATGAAAAGGAAACGATTTCTACATATTTGGATGAGGGATATTTAATGGACTACCTCCCTAATCAACTAATTCTGTACAAAAAAGTTAACAGGAATGATGACATTCAATATGACAGCTTATGGACCTATGATGTGAATACTGGTAAAAAGGAAAAAATCTACACAACAAAATACAAAATCCAAAATGCATACTTTAACACTAATGGTGAATATATTTCACTAGTTGAAAAAGACAACTCTAAAGGTGAAGTATTTCTAATAGAAACATCAAATAAAATTACATTTAAGATTACTCCACCAGATTACTTCCATCCCAAATTGCTAAAATGGAAAAATAACAATGAACTTTGCATAATTGATATTAATGGTGAAATATCAACTATATTTACATATAATATTGCTGAAAACAAGTTAAAAAGGGATTTAAAGCTGGATAAAGTAATAGAATCCGTGGATATCATGGGAGATATGATAGTTTTCACTGAAGCAGATGAATTAAACATAAACAAGAACATATTTCTAATAGATAACAATAAGAATATAGAGCAAATAGGAACTGGATTTAAGCCTGCCTTTTTCAATGATAAAGATATTATCTATCTCGTAAATGACGAAGATATTAACAAAAATATGATGAAATTTTATAATACTGAAAAAAACAGCATTATGAACAGTTTAGATTATAATATTGTAAACTATTATAAGCTAGATGATGAAACAATATTGTTTATAGAAAATACTAACTTCAATAATGAATATAGCCTTATAAAATATCACGTAGGTGACAGGACAGCGCTTTCAACATACAAGGTGAATAGCCCTACACTATTCTATGATTCAGATGAAGAAAAAGCCTATATATCATTGACTATTTCAAGCAACGATATAAATAAAAATAATATATATTGCGTGGATTTAAGCAAATTAAGCACATCAAACTAAAAACGAACCTAACTGGTTCGTTTTTAGTTTTTAAATGTTAATTTTTTCTGACTAAATTTATTAAAAGCCCTCAAAAGTGTTGATTTTGATTCCTCTTCTATAAGAGTATATTCAGGTTCATTTGGAACAACAATTAGGCCTAGATTATCAATGCTTTCGTCATTGCTTATATATTCTTTTAAGGTTACTCCTTTTTTCATATTAAATACTTTAGCTAATATAATTTTAGGTTTATAGTAGATAATACTTTCTAAATCCCTTGGAGATAAAATTCTTTTGCCATTAATTGATAATATTATATCCCCTGGACTAATTCCCATTTTCTTTCCAATTGTATTTGGTAAAACTTCAAAAACTCTTATTCCATTTGGAATACTATTGTTAATATCATCTATACTTTTTTCATTATGCTTTCCAAGTGCTATTATTATTTCATGTGCCAAAGGTGAAAATATAGCTGATATATATTTAAATAAGCTATAATCTACAGAAAGCCTGGCAAGAGTAATTAACATCATACTGAAAGTAAACAGAAGACTTGCACTTTCTTTGGCTTTTTTACTGGGATAATTCGATAATGTATAATCTCCATATCCAAGTATTGCTAATAAGATAGTTGGACGAGGAATTCCACCATTGATATAAATAGTAAAGGGTACAGGCCAAAAGCTATTTAGTGTATATCCTCCAGCTAATCTTCCCTTTCTCTCTATAAAAACTGGAACTTTAGTCCTGGTGCCATCTAGCAAAACCAGTGCACTTTCCACCAAGTGAAGAATACCAACTACAAACATTATTCCAGTAACATTAATACTAGGCCACCTAGTCAAAAGGCTTATAAGGCTTATTATACCTCCAGAATATGAAAAGCATATAAGTCGTGGATGTATCATGGATAGCAACAGGGATAAAGGAAGCATATACATAAAATCTCTCTGATCAATAATAACTTTTAAATAAACAAAAATCATACTCCCCAATATTCCGCCAAATAAACCATAAAAGGAAGCATAAAATGTATTCAACAGGGGAGGTCTTTTATAAGTACCCAGTATATCCTTTTCTATTTTTCCTATTTTACTATATTGAAGAAATGATATAAAAACACAAATCCAGTAATGGGGATATTTAATGCTATTTAATACATTGAATATGGAAAAATAAAAAATCTCCAGTAAGGAATACATCTTTGCCTCCTTGAATTTGCAAAATACCTCATTATAACATATTTTTCATTTCCTCTATTGCCCTTTGAAGCTGAGTATCCTCCTTTAAGTTTTCTACTCCAATCTCCGTTATATCTTCAGGAAGGTCTACAGTTATATCTGGTTCTATTCCAATACCATGTATATTTGTACCATTAGGCGTAAAGTATTCTGATACTGTTAGCTTAAATCCTGAACCATCTCTTAACCCTCTTATTCTCTGAACTATTCCTTTCCCAAAGGTTTTATTTCCAATTAGCAATCCTCTTTTATAGTCCTTGATTGCTCCAGCCAATATTTCTGAGGCGCTTGCACTTCCTTCATTTACAAGTACTATTAATGGCAATTTAATAGCGCTTTTATCTGAGTATTCATATTGTCTTTCTCCATCCTTTGTTTCAGTATATACCACTATACCTTCTCCTAATAGTTCATCTGCAATGTCAACACATACATCTAATAATCCTCCAGGGTTATTTCTCAAGTCCAAGATAAGGCCTTTAATGTCCTTATCAATTAGCTTATTCAAGTGCTCTTTAAAATCCTTATAGGTTAATTCATCAAAGGATGTGATGTTTATATATCCTATATTTCCTTCTATGATATCCGATTTCACTGTTACTAGTCTAATTTCTTCTCTAACTATATCAATATCCATGTATTCTTTTTTCCCATCTTTGCTCGTTCTTAAGATAGTAATTGTAACAGTTGTATTAGGTTCTCCCTTCATCTTTTTTACAGCTTCGTCCATTCTGTCAGCAGTAAACTCTTCTCCATTTACTTTTACAATTTTATCGCCAGTTTTTAAGCCAGCTCTTTCACCAGGAGTTCCTTCTATAGGAGATACTACTGTAATTAAATTATCGTCTCCTGGAGTTACTATAATTCCAACTCCTCCATAAACTCCTTCATTTTGTTCAGTAAAGCTTTTGAATTCATCAGAATTCATATACACAGAATATGGGTCATCAAGGGATTCAAACATACCTTTAATTTGACCCTCCATGAGCTTTTCATCATCTACATCATACAAAAAATTAGATTTTATATAATTTTCCAATTCCATTATCTTAGCATATTTCATATAGGTAGAAGCCATTGATTCATATTCACTTGTAGATACAATTACTTTTTTATCAAACTTCAATGCTATCATATTGCTGACTGTAAAAGTAAGTATATTAGTTATTATTACAATCAAAACAGTTATAGTTATCCATTTTCTCTTTGACATTTTTTCACCTCATAATTGTTAATTATGTATTCTATTTTATTAAATTTACTCAAACATTATACCAGATAAACAAGAAAAAGGGGATTATTTCCCCTTTAACCATGGTATAGGATCAACATAAACTCCATTCTCTCTTACTTCAAAATGGCAATGTGGCCCTGTTGATACTCCTGTGTTTCCTACCTTTGCTATTACGTCTCCTCTACTAACCTTATCTCCTTCGCTTACTACCAAATAGGAGTTATGACCATACAAGGTTACAATTCCTCCGCCATGGTCTATAATAACAGCTTTACCATAGGTTCCTAATGTTCCTGAATAAATAACTTCTCCATCTGCTGCTGCAACTACATTGGTACCAAGTGGTGCAGGTATATCCAATCCTGTATGTAGCTTTTTAACTTTATATATTGGATGAATTCTATATCCAAAATATGATGATATACTTGAATGTCCCGGTACAGGCCATCCCATTTTGCCACCAGAATAAGGTCCATTTACCCTCTGCATTTGAGCTATTTTTGATTCATATTTCTTTGCTTCCTGTATATGCTCATCATATAACCTTTCAGCCTCTTTTATATCTTTCTCGTAATCTTCCATTAAAAGCTGCTTTGCTCTTGATGCTTGTAATAATTCATTGTTCCTATTTTCCCATGCAGTTTTAGTTGCTTCCAGCGAAGCTCTTTGAGCCTTTAGCTCCACACTTTTTTGTTCAACAATATCCTTCTGCTCCTTCATATATCTGATAAGTTGTGTATCATGATCTACTATTGCTTGTATCATATTCTGTCTAGCCAGAAAATCTCCAATATCAGCAGAGGCTAACAGTACTTCTAAAAACCCAACACTACCTTTCTTATACATAACTCTTAAACGTTCATTGAAAACATCCTGTTTTTCTTCAATATTCTTTTCTGCTTTCTCTAGCTCTTCAGTAGTTTTTTCTATTTCTTTATTTATTGTTTCTAGTTCCTTTTCCACCTTTTCCAATTCATTAGCAGCTACATCTATCTGCTTGTCCAACTCTTTGATTTGAGCCTCTACGTCTTTAGTTTGACTCTTTAATTCTTCTATTTTATCCTTATACATTTCTGCCTGCTTTTCTACATCCTCTTTTTTCTTTTTTAAATCCTCAATATTATCTGCAAATGAAAATGCATAGTTAAAAATAAGTATAAGAGCTAGAAGAATAAACATATGTTTCTTAAAACGTCCCATATTGTCTATCGCCTCCTTTTAAACATTTAAGAATCTCTTCATAGATACAAGACTCCCTAAAGCACCAATTCCCGATCCTATTGCTATAAATATTATCATAACATCCTTTATTAAAGCCTTAGGAGGTACCAGATATACTGTAAACAATACATATAGCTTATCACTTGCTGCATTGAAAAAATAATTGTATCCGTAGTTAACGAATAATATTGAAACCATAGCTCCAATTAAACCAAATAGTATTCCCTCAATAATAAAAGGTCCTCTAATATATCCATTTGTAGCGCCTACATATTTCATTATGCTTATTTCAGTTTTTCTAGCTGCTACAGTTAATTTAATCGTATTGGATATTATAAACACTGAGACTAGTATCAATATGGATACTATAACTAGACCTCCAGTTCTAATATAATTGGTAAATAATACCAATTTCTCAATTATATCCTGATTATACTGTATTTCATCTATACCTTCTAGGTCTTCAATGGATTTTGCCACAGAGTCAGCATATTCAATATCCTTCAATTTTATTATAAGAGTATTGGGTAATGGATTTGATTCCAATCCATTTAATAGATATCCTTCCTCTCCCCAACCCTCTTTCATCTCTTCCAATGCTTGATCCTTTGATTTGAATATTACAGATATTACTTTATTGCTTTCCCTAACTCTATTTTCTATTGCTTCAATTTGAGAAACTGTTACATCATCTTCTAAAAATACCTGTACTTCATCAAACTTTTCCCTTGTATCCATTACTATGTTGTTTAAGCTTAATATTAATATCAGAAACATCCCCAGTATAACTAGAACAGCTGTTATGGAGGTGATGGAGGCTAGTCCCATGCCTTTATTTCTCCATAGACCTTTAAAGCCTTGTTTAAATATATTTCTAATAACCCGGAATCTCATGCTCATACACACCCTTCTCTTCGTCCCTTATTATAATCCCTTTATCAATTTCTACAACTCGCTTTTTCATTGCATCTACTATATCTTTAGCATGAGTCGCCATCAGAATGGTTGTCCCACGTCTGTTTATATCCCTTAATACCTTCATAATACCCCATGCAGTATCAGGATCCAAGTTTCCCGTAGGTTCGTCTGCGATAAGTATTGGAGGACTGTTGACAATAGCTCGAGCAATAGCAACCCTCTGATGCTCTCCTCCAGAAAGCTCATTAGGATAATTATGAGCCTTATCGCTTAAATCTACCATACTTAGTACCATTGGTACATTTCTTCTGATTTCCTTAGGAGGAGCTCCGACTATTTCCATTGCAAAGGCTACATTTTCATATACAGTCTTATTAGGCAGAAGTCTAAAATCCTGAAAAACTACCCCAACGCTTCTCCTTATAAAGGGAATCCTTCTATTCTTAACATATGTAATATCCTTGTTATTTAGATATATTCTACCATCTGTAGGATTTTCCTCCTTAAGTATTAGCTTTATCAGAGTTGATTTTCCAGCACCACTAGGACCTACAATAAACACAAACTCTCCTTTATCTATAGATAAATTTATATTTGAAAGAGCTTTAACTCCATTTTTATATTCCTTACTTACATTTACAAATCTTATCAACAGTTTTCACCTCAATGCTCCATGCAATTTTTACTCTATTAAATAATTATAACATAATTTGATTAGTAATCCATTTTGGAATACATAATATTTATATTTAACACTTTACTTTAGTTATATATTATAATATAAATTATTTAATAAATAAACAGAAAAGGGTGGTAATTTTGGATAAAAAAGAGATGAGAAAAGCCATGATATTAAAAAGAAAGCAGATGACAAATATTGAAAGGGAAGAAAAGTCCAAAAAAATTCAACATAATCTGTTTAATCTAGAGGAGTACAAAAAATCCAATTTCATATTTACTTTTGTCAGTACTGAGGAAGAAGTAGATACCCATAATATTATAAAACATTCAATTAGCGTTGGAAAGAGAGTAGGAGTTCCAATAACAATTCCAAACACAAGAGATATGTTAGTATCTGAAATACTTGATTTTGATAAGGAATTGGAAATGGGATACTATAACATATTAACACCAAAGAAGGAGTTTATTAGAAAAGTTTCTCCTGATATAGTGGATTTAGTATTGGTGCCTGGTCTTATATTTTCCAGAGATGGGTATAGAGTAGGATATGGCGGAGGATACTATGATAGATTTTTAAATAGCTTAAACGTATTAAAAATCGGATTATGCTTTCACTTGCAACTCCAGGAAAAAGTTCCTGTAGGAAAATATGATATTCCTGTAGATATCATTGTTACTGATGATGAAATCATATACTGTAGACCATAAGAATTCAAATTGAATATCCAAAATTCTCTTCCAAGTCTTGAAGAGAATCTTGGATATTTTTCATACCAGCATTAAAAACTCCATCCATAATCTTCTATCATGAATAGAGTTCTATAAATGCTATTATATTAATCATCGTATTTTACCTGTAAATTTATACTCTTTGGCATAGCATCCAAATTGGTCTTTACAATTGTAAAGGGATAGTCAAACCCTTGAGTAACTATATCATCATCGTCTGGATCGCTATATTTTGCAATTACAGTAATATCGAATTCTCCCCCTTCTCTTTCTTCTTTTATTATATTATCTACTTCTACACTATACCCTCCTGTTCTCTTTTCACCTCTAGTTACTACTACATATATCTCGTCATTTAACCTACAGGTTAGCGCCTTTTCCTCTGATAGGTACTTAGGGAGAATCTCCTTAATCTTTTCTGGTATTTCTGACGACTCCAAAACTCTAAACTTCACCTCAGCATCACCCTTGTTCAATATCTTGGAAGTAATAAGGATTCCAAGCACAATTACTATTAATATACCAATTATGATATAATGTTTTTTCACACCATACCCCTCCTGTAGATTATCTCTTATACCATAATATTCTACAGGATTTTGGTTTATGTTTTTTAAACAAAAATAGCACCAAAATATTTATGGTGCTATATTGTATTCGCAATTATCCTATTTGGATAGTATTTTTTTAGATTTGTCTACAATATTTTCGACACTTAAGCCATACTTATAAAGAAGTTCCTCTCCATCGCCTGATTCACCAAAAGTATCCATAGTACCTATTCTTTCCATAAATGCAGGATAGTTCTCTGATAATACTTCTGCTACAGCACTGCCTAAACCTCCAATGATACTATGTTCTTCTACTGTAACTATACCCTTTGTCTCCTTAGCTGCCTTTATTATTATATCTTTATCAATTGGCTTAATAGTTGGCATATTTATGACTCTTGCTGATATACCCCCTATTTCCAACTTATCTGCTGCTTCCAGAGCTTTAGCCACCATAACTCCAGTAGCTATTATTGTAATATCATTGCCTTCCTTCAATTGTACTCCCTTTCCAATTTCAAATTCATAATCTTCATCAAATATTACTGGCACTTTGCTTCTTCCTAGCCTTATATATACTGGACCTTTGTATTCTGCTGCTTTATAAATACACTTTTTAGTCTCAACAGCATCAGCAGGACATAAAACCACCATATTGGGAAGACTTCTCATAAGGCTGATATCCTCTAGCGCTTGATGGGTTGCACCATCTTCTCCGACTGTTAAACCTGCATGGGTAGCTGCTATTTTCACATTTAGCTTTGGATATGCAACGGAGTTACGAATTATTTCATAAGCTCTTCCTGTAGCAAATACAGCAAAGGTACTTGCAAAAGGTATTTTCCCTGCAGTAGCCAATCCTGCAGCAGTAGCAATAAGATTCTGCTCCGCTATTCCTACATTAAAAAACCTATGAGGATATTCCTTCCTAAATACAGAAGTTTTTGTTGACCCTGAAAGGTCTGCATCCAATACAACAATGTTTTCGTTAATACCACCTAATTCCTTTAATGCTTCACCATATGCATCTCTGGTTGCAATCAACTTAGCCATTTACAACACCTCCTATTTCATCTATAGCCTTCTTAGCCTCTTCTTCAGAAGGTGCTTTGCCATGCCAATCTGCTTTATTCTCCATAAATGAAACTCCCTTGCCTTTAACTGTTCTTGCTATAATCATAGTAGGTTTTCCCTTTGTATTTTTAGCCTCCTCCAAGGCACTAAATATATCCTCAAAGGAATGGCCATCAATATTTATGACATGCCATCCAAAGGCTCTAAATTTCTCATCTATAGGTTCTATATTCATAACTTCTTTATTTAAACCATCAATCTGCAATCCATTATGATCCATAAATACTGTTAAGTTATCCAATTTATAATGAGCAGAAAACATTGCAGCTTCCCATATGATACCTTCCTGTGCTTCCCCATCTCCAATTAAAACATATACTCTGTAGTCTTTTTTATCAAGTTTCCCTGCTAAAGCCATACCATTAGCGGCTGCTAATCCCTGGCCTAAAGAGCCTGTAGTCATATCTACTCCAGGAGTTCCTTTCATATCAGGATGTCCCTGTAGCATCGCTCCTGTTTTTCTAAGCCTCAACAATTCTTCTTTAGAGAAAAACCCCTTTTCTGCTAATGCTGCATATAAAACAGGTGCACCATGACCTTTCGACAAAACAAACCTATCTCTATCAGGCCATTCAGGATTATTGCTATCTACCCTCATCTCCTTAAAGTATAGAGCTGTAATTATCTCGCAGGCTGATAGAGAACCTCCTGGGTGGCCGGATTTTGCTTCCTTCAGCATCTCTATAATATCAGTTCTTAATGTAGATGCAATTTTTCTTAAGTCACTATACTTATCCATACTCTACCTCCTATTATTTCTCAATTTCTTTGAAGCCCTCACCTAATACTTCAGCCACATCTGTAACCATTACAAAAGCATCTTTATCTATCTCGTAAACCATATTCTTGACTTTAGAAAACTGGTATCTATTAACTGCACACAACAGAACATCCTTATCTTCCATTGTATACATACCCTTTGCCTTAAATAGTGTAACTCCTCTATCAAAATCCTTAATAATTCTTTTACCTATTTCATATGATTTATTCGAAATTATTATAAATGCCTTTGCATAGCCAAAACCTTCAAGAATAATATCTATTAATTTGACTGATAAATACAATGATATGACGGAATACAGACTGGTTTCAACTCTTTTATCAACAATTCCTGCAAATATAACTACTAGTATGTCTATTGCCATCATGAAATTTGATACCGAAAATACCGGAAACACTTTGTTTAGTATAGAGCCTGCTAAATCCGTTCCTCCAGTGGTACCTCCGCATTTAAAAACTATTCCTAATCCAATACCAACTACAACACCGCCAAATATGGAAGCTAATAACAAATCCTGTGTTATTGCTCTTTCAGGTATAATCTTCAAAAATAGGGATAAAAGCAATGTAGCATAAAGTGTTTTCCATCCAAAGTTTTTCCCTAATACTATTATTCCAATTATAAATAATGGAACATTTATAGCCAAGTTTGTTATATAGACAGGTATATTTGTTAGTTTCTTAAACACTATTGCAAATCCTGTAACTCCTCCTGGAGCAATCATATTTGGCTCTTGAAACCATGCTAGGCCTAATGCCAGCAAAAATGTCCCTGCAGTTATACCCAATATGGATATTATTAACTGCTCTGTGCTCTTATTATTCATAATAATCCCACCTTTATTGAACTGATTCTCTATTAAAAAGAACAGACAATATGAACTTAGGCAATGCCATTTGTCTTCTTATCCTAGAAGGCTCCTTAATCAATCTGTATAACCATTCCAATCCTAATCTTTGAAATGTTTCAGGTGCCCTTTTAGCATTTCCTGAAAGAATATCCATAGTACCTCCATTACCTATAATAACCTTTCCATGTATTCGATGTCTGTTTTCTGATATCCATATTTCCTGTTTGGGAAAGCCTAACCCAACAAATATTATATCTGGTTTACAGCAATTAATCATTTCTATTACTTTCTTTTCCTCTTCATGGTCATTATATCCATTGTGGCTACCTTTAAAATACCCATTGTGAACTCCTGCTATCTTAATATTTGGATATTTATCAATTATATTTTCACCAGCTTTTTTCGCTACTCCTTCTTTACCACCTAACAGGAATATGCTATAACCCTTCTCATCTGCAATTTCCAACATCTTCATAGACAAATCGAATCCAGTTACTCGCTCCTTCAAAGGATTCTTTCTAATTCTTGAGCCATATATAAGTCCAATTCCATCTGGTATTATTAAATCAAAACCATTTATTATATTTCTAAGACTGGGATTGTTTTTAGCAGCCATTACTATTTCTGTATTTGGAGTACATATGGTTTCTAATGTATTTCCGGTAAGATATCCTTTTACCAATTCTGTTGCATCCTCTAGGGTAATATTATCTATTTCTACGCCAAAAATCCTAACCTTTTTCATAAAATCACCTACAATTTGAAAGATTCAAAGCTATATCTATGTTTTTCAAAGCTTTTTCTTTCATTTTTAAATTCAGCTTCTTTAGCTTATTGCTCAATTCTTCTCTATTTTCCCATATATAATCTATATACTCAATTAAGTCTTTATATTGAAAGTTTTCTACTGTACACATTTTATTCATGCCTATAGAGTTTAAAAAGCTCCTTATTTTGGGGTCGTAGACAATTCCTATCATAGGAATATTTTGAACTGCTGCATATATGAGGGAGTGCAACCTCATAGCAATAATGAACCTAGTCTTCTTAATAATTCCTATAATGTCTTCAACACCATATTTATTTGATATTAAATAACATCCTTTTATATTGACTCTTTCCAATAAATGTTGTGAAATAAGCAAATCCTCCGGATAATGCATTGGTATTAACACCACATTTACGGAGTACTTGGATATAATATATTCAATTGCTTTAGATAGATTATCTATTAAATCTTCTTCTTTTGTCCACTTTCTAATTGAAATCCCTACTAAAGGTTTATCTAATGGAATACCTTCTACATTAAAAATCTGATCTATCTTATTAGATTCACTGGCTTCCAGAGTAAATACAGGGTCTGCAGTAACAATTATATTCTCATTAGTTACTCCTAGTTCGTGCAAGAATACCTTTGAGTCCTCATCCCTTAAAGTAATATAATGAACCCTATTTAATATCATTCTAGTCAAAATCCTGTTCATCTTCCTATTAATTGGACCTACTCCATTGGCATATACCATTATAGGCTTTCTCAATATTAAAGCTATTTCCATAAGAGCCAAATAGTAAAGGATGGATCGTGTACTTGTGACATCCTGAAGCAGGCTTCCGCCTCCACTTATAAACAAGTCACATTTCCTAATAGCATTTATTACCTCTCTAATTTTGAATCTGTTTACTGCCTTAATTTTATATACTTTTTCTGTCAATTCCGGATTATTGGATAAAGCAATTATTTCTATAGATTCATCTGCAATTTTTAAGTCCTTGACTATGGCTTTTAATATAGCATCATCGCCACTATTATTAAAGCCATAGTAACCAGATATAAGAATCCTTCTGTTTCTACCCATAAATATTCTCCTTCTTAACTAATATCCTGAGGTTTCTCCTTGATTTGGACAAGAGTCAATATAAGGCCAACTAATATCCAAAAGGTAGTTATTATTCTAGCTATATACAATATATTTTCTACCAGCCCATGAACAAGTACTGCAGCTAATCCTGCCAATATCCCAGAGGATATTATTTTAATGTATTTATCATTTTCCTTTACCAGCTTCTTTATAGAGTATTTAAACAGCACAAATAGGAAGAATATGAACACTATAAAACCTACTATTCCCATTTCCGCCAAAGTCTCAAGATAAGTATTGTGGGCATGATAAGTAGTCATAGTCCTTGTATACTTCCCAAATGCTGCCTTAAATGGAAGATGTCCAAATCCAACTCCTACAAGCCAATTATCTTTTATAAGCTCTAATGTAATTTTCCACATCCTAATTCTGTAATCATTAGATGAATCTGCAAAATTCACTATACTAAGTATCCTATTTAATATTGTATCAGGCAGAAAGAACAATCCTCCCAATCCTACAGGTATGGCTAACAGCAATAGCTTTTTTTCAACCAAAAGTATAAATACAAGGGCGCTAAAGGCAAATCCTATCCAACCACCTCTTGACATTGACAATAGTAAAGCTAGTGCTAAAACCATACTTGTAACTAGAAATAAGGCTTTCTTGTGCAACTTTTTAGAAAACCAAAACAAGCTTACAGATATGGGAATAATCATAATTAGATACTCTGCAAATATATTAGGGTTGCCAAACACAGAATATGCCCTAGCCTGCACATCAGGATTTGTTGTTTTATCAACCCATTTGGCTTCCATTTCAACTCCACCAGTTGCAAACTGATAAAGTCCATACATTGCTACTATAGTAGCTGATAACACAAGTAGAACTATCAATATGTTAAAATCCTTCTTATTATCTATGGAATTTATCATAACAAAAATAAATCCAATTGAAGTCAGATGGATTGCTAAATCTCTAAAGCTACCTGTAAGGTCATTAGATGTAACAGTATTTATTATGATAAATACAACATAGAGTATGATAGGCATTATTATACTGTATTTATTCAAGGGTTTAACCTTTTTAAATATAACATTGAATATATATACTCCCACTAATAAAATCATAAAGAGCAGATTGACCATATCCGGTAAGAAAGGGTATATAAGAACCTCCATATATATACCTATTTTAATATCAAATAATATCAATACAGCTCCTAATAATCCAAGTAATATAATGGAAAAATAGCTCAATGTCAAGTTGTAATATAGCAAGGAAAAAACTAGACCCAACACAATGGGAAAAATCAGCTCTTTCCTTCTTAAATTCTCTACCACCATTTATCCACTTCCTCATCTATCGTAAAAATACTCTCAACAAATCTAAAAGCGTAGCTTTCCTTAAAAATACCTCTTATATCTATATCCTCAACTAATCCTATTAACGATACTATTATCAGTATTATAGATATAAAATAAGATCTGCCTGAATAATATCCTCTAAGTACATTGTTAATTATTATTCCTGTTCCAAATGCTATGAAGAACACACAAAATGTCTCCATCATATTTTTTTCTGTAGCAAATAGCTTGTAAAATGTGTTATAAGCAATACTCTTGGAATTATATTTTCCAACCCAGTCCCTGATGGATTTTATGAATCTATTAATAAAGTCTACTGAATTACTATATATAATATAAAACAGACTCTCTTCCAAGAGGCTTCTATTAGAAATAAAAAGCCTTGCAATATATGAACCTCTACTTAAAGTAGATATATTCCTTATCATATAACTTACAAATCTATTTAAAAGGCTATGCTTGTATCCAATAGCCAGAGCATTCCACATTTTCATTAGGATTCTTACAGTAATGCTATTGTACATGAAATCACTCCTAATTCATTATTCAACTTCAACACCAAGAATTGTACTCGTTACTGCTACCTTCTTGTTCTTCAATCTAAACTGAGCCCCTATTCTTGTTTGCTCCCCGCCAATTGTTACTACATTTGCGCTATCTTTAGCATCTGCTTCTACAGTTAAAGTAACTACATATTTTTCTGGAACTTCTGCTAACACCCATCTGCCATCTCCACTTTCAACAGGCTCTTTATATGGTTCAACCTTCTTATCAACTATTGTTCCAAATAGATTCCCTTTATCATAATGATACAGTGGATCTCCTACCTCAATTCCATCTACAGTTGCCATTCTAACATTTGATATTTCTAAAGTTACCAAGGCCTTCTTTGTTTCTGCTTCAGCTGCAGGACTCTGCTTTAATCGAGTAGCTCCTCCATATACTAATAACGCAACAAGCAATATAACAATTAGGTCTATAATGTTAATAATACCAAATAACTTACCCTTATTATCTATTATTTTCAATTCTATTACCTCCTTATATGTGCAATTTTTTCATATATATTATAATGGGATTCTGCCATACTCCTGGAAGAAAAGCTATTCTCAACACTTTCATAGAGATTCTCTCCCATAGCATTTATACTTTCTCTATTTTCCATAAAGTATAATAATCTATCTGCTAAGGCATTAAAATCTTTAATATTTATAAGCCATCCATTGTGTCCATCTCTTATTAAGTGGTGTATTCCACCTACATCTGTACTTATAATTGGCTTTTTCATCCTTGCCCCTTCCAGTATGGCATAGGGAAAGCTTTCACTAATTGATGTTAATACATTTATATCTATTGCATTGAAAAAGGAATACTGATCCTCTACATAGCCTAGAAAATATACATGTTCCTCTATATTTAGCTCCTTAACCATGCTTTTTATTCTGGCTTCATCCTTTCCAGTGCCAGCTATTAAAAACACAATATCCTTTCTTGTCGCCAGCACCTTCTTGGCAGCTTTAATAAAGGTTTCATGGTCCTTTACCAGATCAAGCCTTGCAATAATTCCGGCTATTACCTTATCTTTAGCATTAATATTGTATCTATCTAAAAATTCCTCCTTACTTACATATACTGGTTCGTCCTCTAAATCTATACCATTGTAAACGACAAAAATCCTGTTTTCATTAAATCCTCTATCCACCAGCATTTTTTTGAATTCATCTGATATTGCTATATAGTAATCAAACTTTCTTAAAGCCATAGCATTTAGAGGAGTAAATATAATTTTCTTATAAAAGCTGTCACGAAAGTCCAAACGATAATCACTATGAATTGTTGTTATCATAGTCTTGTTTATCTTGTTTCTAATAAACATACCCAGAAAATTAGCTCTAGCTCCATGACAATGTATTATATCATAGTCTTCTTTTTGTATTTCATCTATTAGCCTTTTTACAACTGACATATCCATTCTACTTTTCTGCATAAATACTTCTATATTGATGCCTTCCTTTAGCAGGTCATAATAGAATGTATCCTCTATAAAGCAAATTACCTTAGCTTCCATCATCTTATCTAGCTGTTTCATCAGTGATATAATGTGAGTCTTTGCCCCTCCAGTATCTCCCCCGCTTATTAAATGAAGTACTTTCATTATAAATAGCCCTAATAAGAGCTTCCTCCTTTCACCTATCTTTATTTTAATGCTTTACGATGCAAGTATGACCTTTGCTTATTCCATCTAATATATCACTTACCTTATTATTTAGTCTTTCCTTTTTATCCTTATTTCTTGTAAAAGACAGTATTACATTGTAATCGCTGCTTACCTGTTTGAACTCATCTGGTTTAAAGCCTTCAGATTCCAAAGCTTTAGCTATAGCTTTAAGAATACCTAAATTAGCCTTTACAAATACTTCCGCTCCATATGCTTTTCCTTCTTCTTCACTTAAAAACCTCTTTGCTCTATCTAAAAGCTTAAAGGCATCAAATCCCATAGCCCATTGAGACTTAAATATTCCGTATTTACTTTCCTTTTCATTATATAGAACATAATCCATGAACGTAATATTTGTTACCAGTTGAGGAGATATGGCACAGTTAACCTCATACATATATACTCTGCCAAAGGTCTCATCATATCTTTCCAAAGCCCTGATAACCGACTTTGTAGTTTCAACATGGTCTGTGTGCCCATCTATTAAGAAAGGAGTAAATATTACTGAAGGCTTTTCATTATTCAATATATATACTATCCTATCTATTAATCCATCATCGCTAGAATCCAGCCTACCATCCGGTTCATCCAAAAAATATATATTCTGAAATCCATAGGACTCCTTAACTATACTACCTTCCTTTTTTCTCTCCTCAATAAGCTCTTCTCGCGATAAATTGCTGGTGCTTCCTCCTCCATCAGTCATGTATACCAGTGACATTTGAGCACCAAGGGCTTTACACTTAATTAGCGTTGCCCCAAGTCCAATGGTTTCATCATCTACGTGAGGTGAAAATACCAACACTCTATCTCGCCCATTTACTATATTATCCACTTCATATTTATCCCTTTTCTGGCTGTTTTTATAAAATCCACGAACATAAAATCTATTTACTGTTTTTACAGGATATTTAAGCAATACTTTCGCTATTTTTTTTAACATCTTTGACACCCTCTAATAAAATTATCTTATTTCATAATCTCCTTTAACTAAGTAGACAGAATCAGTTATAGCATAAACTCCTCTACCGTCATCTCTTGGCACTATGAGCAAATGGTTTAATGGTACCTCTTGTCCACTTTTTATGTCTTTTCCATCTGTAATATCTGATAAACCATCATTACCTGAAGCTACTACTTCTGCTCTTCCAACACCTTTAGAAGTTCCTCCTCTTAGTATTATTTCAGTACCCTGGCTACCAATAATAGATTGCCCTGCTGATAATTCAACCACTTCAAAAGAAACTGCCTCTACTGATTTATTTTCCTCTTTTACTTCAGATATTCTTTTATCTACATATTCCTTTAATTCATTTATTTTATTTTCTAAATAGCTCAGGGAAACAAGAGGATCGTTTTTCGTACCTGCTTCTGAAAAAGCTATGGTTGTCCCCAATACTGCTACAGCTAAAACTAATATCAAAAAAACCTTACTGAAATTTTTCATATACCATCCTCCTTTTTGTTAGGCTTTATTAGAAGTAGTCCGCTTTGAATATAGGCACTTCTATATTATTAGTAGGGTCAAAATCATTATTGAATGAAACTAATGTTGCTCTATTCTTTAGAAAATTGTTTATAAATCCTTTTTTGTCAGTATAATTAAACAAAATAGGAGAATCAACCCTAGTAAAATAGTCGTTGTTTTTGCTATTAAACTTTCCTAATATGTAGTAGATGTTATTACCCCTACTATATAACAAATAGGATTGCCCTTTTCTTTCATAATATGAAAATTTACTCATTGGAGAATCAGCAAATCTCCACTTTAAGTATTCATCTTCAATATACTTGCACTCATTCTCCAACTTGGATTTATTTAATACAGGCTTTAAATAGAAGTATTTATTTATTTTCCAGCCTAATTTAATATATCCTGGTCTTGAATTCTCATTTGGATAATTATATATAAAAGCTCCTTTTGTATTGTCTAATGCCAAAACTGTCATCTTTGTAAATATGCCCAGTCCTCTGTACTCCTTTAAAACTGCTGTATCACATGGCTGATAACATTTATATCCATCAATATCGTTTCTCCAGAATGCTCTAGCTCCTATGGCTTTTTCATTATGGTAAGCTAATACGATATATGAATCGCCATATATATTTTTAATATATTTCCAATCAAACCATTCCATTGTATAGTTCATGTTGAAAACTGTGTTAAAAACTTTAATAAAATCTTCCTTTTCAGTACTGGAAAGAGCATTAGTTAATTTGCATGAATAGACAATATCCTCTTTTTTGACCAATTAATTGCACCTTCCTTCCATATAGCTTATCCTTCATTTGATTATACTATAGTTTGCCTTAGTTTAAAAGAAAATAAAAAGAAAAAATAAGCACCATTCAATGCTTATTTTTTATAATTCTATTAGTCCTAAACTTATTTTTAAACACTCATCCACTTTGCCCATCATTTCGTCATTAAATCTCCCAATCTTTTCGCGAAGCCTTTTCTTATCTATAGTCCTAATCTGTTCCAATAGTACAACAGAATCCTTGGAAAGACCATATTCAGAAGCTCTAATCTCTACATGAGTTGGCAATTTAGCTTTATTAATTTGAGAGGTTATAGCCGCTACAATAATTGTAGGGCTATACTTATTCCCTATATCATTCTGAATAACCAAAACAGGTCTTACACCGCCTTGTTCAGAACCAATTACGGGACTTAGATCAGCGTAATACACATCCCCTCTTTTTACATTCACATTTTTTCACACCCAGTTAAATTTATTTCATACATGTTTAATTCTTTCATATCCTGGTCAAATCCAATTTCAGCTAAAGCTAAGTTAATATTACTCATTTCCAAATATCCATCTTTAAGCTTTTCAGACACTTCCATCCTTCTTTTTTCACGAAGATAGAATTTCATAGCTTCTTTCACAAATTCGCTCCTGTTTTTCTTCTCCATGGAAACTATAAAATCCACTTCCTTCAAAAGACTATCTGGCAGACTCACCATAATCCTTTTAGTTTCAGCCATTAACTTTGCACCCCCAAGAAAAGTGTTTCCTACATATGCACAAAAAGAGCCTGTTAAATATACAAATAAATTATATATTCTTTACAATAATTGTGTCAATATAGGTCTATGTTTATGCAATATTTTACCTCATTAGATAATCATCTACACCAATTATTTCTCCATCCTGTACATATACTCTTGGTACCCTTCTTGCTACCATACATAATACCTCATAGCTTATAGTATTTAATTTTGCTGCTACATCTTCTGCATTCAATGAGCCTTCTTCATAACCAAATAGTATTACTTCATCTCCTACTTTTACATCGTCTACTTCTGTAACATCAAGCATACACTGATCCATACATATTCTGCCTACTATTGGAACCATCTTACCATTTATATAGGCTTCTCCCTTTGAGGATAACATTCTGGTAAATCCATCAGCATAACCTATTGGTATTGTAGCTATTTTAGATTCCCTATTTGTAACAAAAATCTGTCCATAGCTTATTCCTGTATCCTTTGGCACAGTCTTTATATGTGATATTCTAGCCTTTAGACTCATAGCAGGTAATAGTTTAACTCTTTCCTTATTAACTTCATCAGAAGGATAGTATCCATATAGCATAATTCCTGCCCTTACCATATTTAAGTTGAATTCAGGAATATCAATAATTGCAGCACTATTTGATATATGTTTAACAGGTATTGAAAGTCCTCTTTCCTCAAGTTTATTGATTACAGACATAAACCTTTCGTATTGAGTATAGGTATATGTCTTGTCTTTTTCATCTGCTGTTGCAAAATGGGTAAATATACCTTCTACATTAACATTAGGTAATTTTGAAATCTCAATTATATCATTAATTGATTCATCAGTTGGAAGGAATCCTATTCTTCCCATTCCGCTGTCAATCTTTATATGAACGTAACCAGTTTTATTTAACTTCTTAGCTGCTTGGGAAAATGCCCTTGCACTTTCTAAATTATACATTGCCTGAGTAATATCATATTCAATTGCCAAAGAATATTGACTAACAGGAGTATACCCTAATATCAATATTGGTACATCTATACCTGCTTTTCTAAGCTCTATAGCTTCAGACAGTGTAGCAACGGCCAATCTATCTGCACCATTCTTTAGAAATGTTTTAGCAGCATTGATAGAGCCATGACCATATGCATTTGCCTTAACTACTGCAGTTATTAATGTTCCTTCTTTAACACTTTTTTTTACTTCTCTCATATTATGTGCTAAATTATCCAAGTTTATTTCGGCCCATACAGGTCTTACTTCATCTAATGTAATCATGCTAACACCTCTGTCAATTATTTTATTTTGAACATTACACACTATACTATTCTACACATTATAGCATATTCCTTCTTTTTTTGATAATATTTTTTCAATCCCTTTTCAATTCTATGTCCCTAAATATTTTATACTATTAGGTATATTATTCAATATATCTCTAGCTATCATCCCATATTCGCCTTTTTCAGTCTTAGCCAAATCTCCTGCTAACCCATGCAGGTATACTCCCAATACTGCTGATTCATAGGTGCTAATGTTCTGCCCTACTAAGCTGGTTATTATACCAGTTAAAACATCACCGCTTCCTGCTGTTGCCATACCTGGATTTCCTGTTGTATTAATATATACTTCCTCATTAGGACTAATTACTATTGTACCACTGCCTTTTAGTACAACTGTAATATTATATCTATTCGATAATTCCGTTGAATATTCTATTCGCTTTTTCTGTATTTCTCCTGTATTTACTCCTGTTAATCTTGACATTTCTCCAGGATGAGGAGTTATTATAGTATCTCCCCTTCTCCTATATAGTATATCCAAACCAATTTCTGCCAGGCAATTTAACCCATCAGCATCCAACACAACCGTTTTTTCATAATTCAACAGTATATTCTTGACTACTTGAACAGTTTCCTGATTAACACCAATTCCAGGTCCTATAGCTATTACATCCATATCCTTAATTATTTCTACTATTTCCTTCAATGAATCCGCTACAAAATGGCCTTTCTGTCTATCATCTACAGGTTTAACTATGGCTTCTATTAATTTGATGGAGAGTATTTCGCTTATACTATCTGGAACTATGGCATATACCAGCCCACTGCCAGTTCTCAATGCTGCCATAGTAGCAAGATAAGCTGCGCCAGTCATTCCCTTTTTACCAGCAATAACTCCTACTTTCCCATAAGTTCCCTTATGAGAATCCTTTTTTCTCTTTGGGAGAATACTTCTTATTCTATCTGGAACGTGTATATTTCTGCTTTCATTTAAAGACTCTCCAATAGCATATGCAATTGCATAATCCCTTTCATGAGATATTGAAACTTCAATATTGTTCACTTTCAAAACTTTAAGTATATCGTCTCCTAAGTCATGTAACAATACATGGGGCTTACCACTTTCATCATGTGAAATCTCCATATGCTTAAAGTTCACCTTTCCAATGCCTGATCCCAATAATTTTGATATAGCCTCCTTTGCTGCAAATAGTCCTGCAACAGTCTGAGGATTATATTTTTTGGATTCAATATATTGAATTTCTTCTTTCCTGAATACCTTATTTAAAAATGCATCCCTATGCTTATCCATGAGCTTCTCTATTCTTGAAACTTTGACGATATCTACTCCATTTAATATTTTCATAAGGATTCTCCTCTGTTAAGCTCTTTATATTCACAATAATATTCCCATCTATTTATCGTCTAATAAAAATTAACCCAAAAGGGTTAATTTTAAGGTATCTAAATCTCTAGATTAAAAAATCTATTTCATTATAAGTTCTCTTGATAGCCTTTGAACATTATACATTATTTTTTCTACATCTAAGGTTTTAATTTCTCTCTTTTCCATTACAATTTTACCATCAATTATTACTGTATCCACATCTGACCCCTGTACTGAATATGCTAAAAGTGAGATTAAATTGTGTATTGGATATAAATGAGGCTTATCTAAGTCTACTAATATTATGTCTGCCTTTTTATTCACCTCTATAGATCCTATTTCATCATCCCATTTCAGAGCCTTTGCTCCGTTAATAGTTGCCATTTTCAGTGCATCTATTGCCTTCACAGATATAGCATCCATATTTACAGCCTTATTTACAATAGAAGCTATATGAATTTCCTCAAACATATTTAGGTTGTTGTTGCTTGATGAGCCATCTGTTCCCAATGCCACATTAATATTTTCCTTAAGCATCTTATCAACTGGTGCAAATCCACTAGCAAGCTTTAAATTGCTGCTTGGATTATATACCGGACTTACATTATTATCCTTGAGTATTCTTATGTCCTCCTCACCTACATGGACACAATGAGCAGCTATAGTAGGCTGCTTAAACAGTCCTAAATCATATACATGCTTTATTGGTGACTTTCCATATAGATTTAGGCTATCTTCAACTTCCTTTCCAGTTTCAGAAAGATGTATGTGTATTGGGGTATTTAATTCTACTGCTAATTCCAACAATTCCTTTAAATAATCAGGACTACATGTATAAGGTGCATGTGGCGCTACTATTACCTTAACCCTTCCATCTCTACCATTCCATTCATTATACAGGTTTCTGCTATAGTCAATTTTCTCCTTCTCCAAACCTTTTTCCTCTATAATACCACGAGCAATAACTCCCCTCATGCCTGATTCAATAATTCCCTTACCTACTTCCTCCATGAAAAAATACATGTCACAGAAAGTAGTAGTTCCCGATTGTATCATTTCTACCATACTCAATAAAGAACCCCAGTATACATCTTCAGCTGTCAATTTAGCCTCCAGAGGCCATATCTTTTTATTTAGCCAATCATAAAGTGGCAAATCATCTGCATAGTTTCTAAAAAGTGACATTCCAACATGAGTATGGGCGTTTATAAGGCCTGGCATAGCTAGTTTATTACTCCCGTCTATTACTCTATCCACCTCTATGTCTTTCCTTACTTCTCCAATATGAACTATTTTGTTTCCCTTAATATAAATGTTTGTACTGTTTACTATGTCATTCTTGCCATCCATTGGAAGTAAAGCTACATTCTTTATAAGCAAGTTCATCCAATCACCTTCTTATACAGTATTTCCAAAGTCTACCTTTTATTTGGTTCCTATTATATCACATTTTATATTATTTATTTTCAAAAAATCCTTAAGCCTTCCTAAAAACACCATTTCATTTTCAGATTCCATAGCCGTTTTTTCTATAGGACATAATCCTGTTTGTTGCATATTCATTATATAAGGGCAGGATTTGTGATAGCTAAAAGGAATATTAGCCTCTTTCAACACCTTAATTGCAGCTTCAGATATAAGAGGAGTATAGACTTCCTTAACTCCCAAAACCTTACACAACATCGCTGCTCCTTTTCCAATGACCCTATCTGCTATGGAACTTCCCCTTGCGATTTGAAGAAGATTGGTAACTACATAGTACATAGGCTTTATTCCTTTATCATTGCTTTTATATACTACATCGCAATCCTTTACTACTACTAAGCTTAGATTTTCCTTTTCAAGCATTTCCTTTGCTATATCTATATCCTTCATATCTATTCATCTCCAATTAACGCTATGGTATTATTCAATATATCCTTCTTCTTAAACAAAACTATATCGCACAGGTATCTAAATACTAAGTCTAATCCAAATACAATCCAGATAAATGTAATGCTGGTATTCAAAACACGTGCACCTAATAAAGATAGAGGTACCCTTAAGCACCATAGCCCTATCATAGCTATTACTGTAGGAGCTTTTGCATATCCAGCACCTCTTAAAGCTCCTTCTATTACTCCCTTTATATTTTGAGGCATCTGTACCAGACCCATTACGAACAAATACTTAGCACCAATCTCAATGATATCTGAATCGTTGGTTAATATTCTCATAATTCCCTTAGGGAAAAATATTAACAAACCTCCTGTAAATATGGTTAATATTATAGTCCAATTAGTCAACTTCTTATAGTATTTCTTTCCTAACTCCATGTCATTAGCTCCTATGGCATAACCTATGAATGTAGTGGCTGCAACTGCAAATCCTCCAGCTGGCATATAGGAAATTCCTTCAGCCTGTAACCCTAACTGGTATGCAGCATAGGCTGTTTCTCCATATGTTAGTATGGCTTTTGTAAGAAAAATTGAAGCTCCCTGCCATAGTATTCTTTCAAAGGAAACAGGAAGTCCAACCTTATATACAGGAATTATTTCATCAAATCTTATTTTTCTAGAGTGTTTTCCCGCTATATTTATCATAGTTATCCTATCATTTAATAATTTGAAGCCTATGATGGCCGAAATAATCTGAGCTATAAGCACAGCATAAGCTGCTCCCTTAAGCCCCATAGGACTAAAACCCAATTCTCCAAATATAAGCAAATAGCTAAGGGCTACGTTTACCACATTCATAATAATTGCTACCTTCATAGGAGTATTAGCATTTCCCATACCTTGGAAAACACCTGCAACTATTAGGACTATGGTTATGAAAGGCAACCCCCAGGAAGTTATCTTAAGATGCATAGTAGCATTAAATAGCAATTCTTCCCTAGGGTCAAATATACTTAATATGCTTTCTGAGTTCCAAAACACTAACTGCTGAAATGCCATTGCCAGCATAAAGGAAAACAAGAGAGTCTGTATGGATATCCTTTTTATCTTTTCATAGTTATTTGCACCATGAGCCTGTGCTACAAAAACAGATACTCCCGTTGCAATTCCTTTAAAAATTGCCCATATAATGTTGAATATATTATTGCTTATTCCTAAAGCACTGACTGTTGTAGAATCAATTCTTCCAATCATTGCCATAGATATAACGCTTGTAGTCATCTGGAGAACACTTTCTAATGTTATGGGAAGGATCATAGTTAGTATCTTTTTACTTATTATCCTATCTTCACTACTATCGGAATAAAACTTCATCTACCAACTCTCATTTCTATTATTATTATTATTGTTATTAAACCAAAAATTGAATAGCTCTAACAACTTCCATGAAGTCCTCTGTCTCTAATCTAACTTCTTTTGGAGCATTATACTTTATGTTAGGATAATCCAAAGCTTTTGAAGCGTCTCTACTTGTTTTATAATTTATATCTAATACAAATTTCTTTGGTAATTCCATCTTATACAGTGAGAAATCCTTCTTAAGACTTTCCTCTACTCCATTCTTTATTAATTCTAAGGCTAGTTGAGGATGTATACTAATAGTTGCACCTCCAATGCCTTCCTTTACTGGAATAGTAACTATATTGTGGTTTATCTTCTTCACTTCATCACACAATCCTAAGTCTCCACTTAAAAATACTACTGGAACTTTCAAATAGGTAGCAATGTATGCATGCATCAAGAATTCGCTTAAATATTGCCCATTTAGTTTTATATAATTAATTTTTCCATTATCCATAGTATGAGCTAATGGGCTTTTATCACTTCCACTTGCTGAATGATACCCTACAAATATCAAAGCGTCAAATGTACTATCTAGTCCTTGAACCATCGAGTACATATGCCCAGTCCATCCTCTTATGAGTTTGGTATTCTTTGGCAGTTGATTGTGATCTATATTTCTAGCACTATCATGGGCATCCTTAACCCATATTTCATTTGCTCCAGCATTTATTGCCCCCTGGCATGCAGCTTTTACTTCTAATGTCATCTGTTGTGCATATTCTCTATATCCTTCTTTTCCCTTCTCTGTTTCATCCCAATGTGTTACACCTGTAACTCCTTCAATATCAGCACTTATATATACCTTCATACTAATTCCCCCTTTTCTAAGTATAATACAATTATACCAATATTTCATAAAATGATATATTAAAATTTCTTTTAGAATATGAATTTTGCGTAAATTATGATTGATATTTAATTAAATTTATAATAGCATAATAGGTGCAATATTAACTTCTAGGGGGAATCAAGGTGAAGGCAGCAGAAAATAATGAACTACTTTCAGGAAACTTGAAAACTAACTTAATTAAACTGGCATTACCTACAAGCATTGGATATGCTCTTCAATCCATGTATGATATGGTTGATATCTACTGGATTGGTAAAATTTCTGCCAGTGCAGTGGCTGGGGTTACTGTTTTTTCCACTATATTTTGGATAGTAGTTGTATTGAATGAAATCATAGGCTCTAGCTCCATTTCCCTCATAACTCAAAGCTATGGCAAAAATGATATGGAAAGAACCAAAAGAATACTGGAGCAGACATTGACTTTTAAAATGTTGGTAGCTGTAGTTGCTGCAATAATAATTTCAATAATATTGAAACCTTTACTATGGTTTTTTTCAAAGGATAGGTTGGTTATAAATGCAGCCCTAGACTATGGATATATTAGGATATTCTTTCTTCCTATAATGTTTGCATCCTATTCCGTAAATACTGCTTTAAGGTGCTTGGGAGACTCAAAAACTCCTATGTATATAATGATATTTTCATCACTGGTAAATATAATTCTAGACCCTATTTTCATGTTTGATAAGATACCATATACAAGTATTCCTGGATTAGGTTTAGGAGTATTTGGTGCTGCCTTAGCTACAGTGATATCTACAGTAATTGCCTTTGGAATGGGATTACTTATACTTATAAATGGAAAAGCAAAAATTAAAATTGATTTAAAAGGCCTATTAAAGCTGGACTGGGAAATAGATAAAAAACTTTTAACAATTGGATTGCCTAATGGTATCGAGGTTCTCATGAGAAATCTATCAAGTATGATTACATTGAAATTTGTCTCTATTTATGGAACAAATACAGTTGCAGCTATGGGAATAGGAAGTAAACTATTAGGATTTGCCTATACCCCTATATCAGGAATATCCTCAGGTTCGAGTACTATGGTAGGGCAGGCCTTAGGTGCCGATGAAATCGATAAAGCAAAGGAGATAGCTAAGTTTTCTACTATAGTAGATGTAGCGATGATGGGATTGATTTCATTATTAGCTATAGTATTTCCTGAACAGATTATGAAATTATTTATAAGCGAACAGCCAGTTGTAGAAATTGGAATTACAATGATTAGAATAGTAATTCCTTCACTTATACTGGCAGGATTGTCTATAGGACTGGGATGTGTATTTACTGGCTCTGGACATAATACTCCATTTTTACTTGCAAGCATAACATCCAAATGGATTATCCAAATACCATTTCTATTCTTAAGTACTAATATACTACATCTGCCAGTTATTGCAGTATGGATGAGCTTTTTATTTGCTGAAATAGGAGAAGTAGCTGTAGTCCTATACCACTATAAAAAAGGAATATGGAAAGCCACAAGAGTATAATATAATCAAATAAGCGTAGTAGAATCACTACGCTTATTTACTCTAAATTATTGAATTGCATTTCAATAACCTTTTTGAGAGGATTGTAGAGTATTAAAGAAGATAGTATAAATATTATAGCTATTATTCCATATATTATCAACATATCAACTGTAGCCATTAGCTTATAAGTTAGAAAACCTACTCCAAACACATATAATCCTCCAATTCCCATACATATAACCACATTTAGATTCTGTTTCATAGCCTTTTGAGGATTATCCCAGTTGAGCAAAGGTCTATAAGCATCGATAATCATGCCTAATTCTCCTGTAGGTATACTGCCTAAAAGTCCTAATATAGCAATTACCAGCACTCCTTCCAATGTCAGTGTTCTCATATATGCTAGGCTTCCATATAAAACTATAATTCCTATTACCTGTACAAATATAGATGATAAAATCCTTCCTATTATCTGATCCCTCGCACTTATAGGCAAGGTCCTTTGAATCCACATATACTTACCTTCCCTGGAAAATGTAGTACAGCAAACGCTGTTAAGAAATCCTAATATAACTATAAATCCAGCTCCAATCAAGTTTACAACCCCGTGGTTATTTTCCATAAGCAATTTTATCATACTTAATGACTGTTCACCTTCAATAAAAAAGGACATTACCATCAGTATAGGCATCAATACAACTCCTCCAATGGAGTTCATAAGATATACAGGAGTTCTTATAAGCATCCTCATCTCCTTCATTGCAATTGAAATATATGATGGATATTGTTTTTTAAAATCCTTAGGTTTAACCTTTGTACTCCCTCTCGAAGTACTTACTTCAAGGTTGCCTATAAGCCCCTGGAAGAACACATTATCGCTTAAAAACAGCATTATAAAAAATACTGTAATAGACGCTATTACAAATAATAATATGTATAAAAGTCCCGATATACTGGTTAAATTACTTAAAGATAAGGTAGCCCACATGCTTGGAGGAAAAATTATTCCCAGCTTTTTAACAAGAATTGTGGAATCTGTAATTATTTTATATAAAAAATCCTCATTAGCTATAGCCCTTTCAGCTACAGACTGCAGCTTTAGTTGAAATGCAATCATAACAATAATCAATACTATATAACCAATTGTTCTCAATAAGTCCTTTTTCCCCTTAATGTTTGTATATTTCATAAATAGCATAACAATTATCGATGATATGCTTAAGGGTATTATTGGCAGAAAAATCAATATCATTATGGAATAAATCCAATATAAGATTCCTGTACTTTCATTAACTCCATATATTATTATAAATGGAAGTAATATTGGCAACATGGTAATGTATTCATACACAAGTAGTGATATAAACTTTGCACCAATTATTTCCTTAGGTCTTAGGGGTAATGGTACTAGAATATTTAGGTCATTGGAAAAATAATATTTACCCATTACATAGAGTATACCTAAAACTAACTCAATTATTTGACATGTTAGTATGCCAGTTAATAGAAACATTGATTTCTGCCCCATGTTTAAATAAGCATGATATATGCTGGATAATCCTGAAATCATCAGAATATAAGCAGGAAGGAGGGATAATAGTGCAACTCCAAGTATGATCATCTGTATCATATCATTTCTGTTTTTCATCTTATGCTTAAATGCAGATAACTTAAAGGTAGTACCCAAATCTATTTTAACCAATGTTAATATCCTATTCATTTTCAGTCAGCTCCAAGAATATATTCTCAAGAGATTCCTTTTCCTCTGAGTGTTTTCTCAATTCATCCATTGTTCCCAATGCAATAATCTTTCCTCTATTTATAATAGCAATTCTATCGCAGAGCTTTTCTGCAACCTCCAGTACGTGAGTTGAAAAGAACACTGTTTTTCCTTCATTGCATCTTTGTCTCATTATTTCCTTTAAGTGAAATGAAGCCTTTGGGTCCAGCCCAACCATAGGCTCATCTAGAATAAATAGTTTTGGATCATGAATTAAAGCTGATATGAGGACCAATTTTTGCTTCATGCCATGGGAATAGCTTCCAATAAAATCTCCTATTGCATTTCTTAGCTCAAATATATCTAGATACTTTTCTATCCTATCCTGCCTTATATCTTCAGGTATGCCGTACACATCTGCTATAAAGTTTAGATATTCTATACCCTTTAGCTTATCATATACTTCGGGTGTATCTGGAACAAAAGAAATATTCATTTTAGCTTCCATAGGATTTTCCCATACATCAATATTATCCAGGAATACTTTTCCATTATCAGGCTTAAGCAATCCTACTATCATCTTAATAGTCGTAGTTTTTCCTGCCCCATTGGGGCCTAAAAATCCAAATATTTCACCAGGTCTTACTTCCAGACTTATATTGTCTACTGCTTTAACCTTTCCCTTTCCATAAGTTTTTGACAGGTTTTGTATTTTTAACATTTTTTCACCCCTTTTAGTGTTTACATATATAATATGGTAATATTGTCAACTTATTAATAAATATATGGAAAGCCTTAACAGTTTTACATATCTATTTTTTTCTGATTAAATGAATTTCCAAGGATGGCTTGTTCCATTTTATATTTACCTCATCAACCATAGCTCCAATAGCTGATAGCTCCTCTCCTTCAGAGCTTACTCCAATCACTTGCCAATAATATTCTTCATTCTCTATTTCTCTATCAGCATTTAGTAGATTTCTTATATTTTCTATATCGTCCTCTGTAAATCCTATATTATCGCTATGTATATTTATTTCTGTTTTATCTTCCTTAACCCTGATTTTCAAATCAATGTCTTTAGCGTCATGCATAAGAAAATAATTTATAAGCTCCTTTGTAATGCTAGAAATTTTTGTCTTCTCTCTATTCATACTAATTCTCCTTCTTAAATATGTTTAGAATAGGTATTATAATTCCAGCTGCAATTCCCCCTGCAAATCCATTGTTATACAGGTTAATTCCTCCATGTACTATTCCTACATTCATAGAGATGGCTAAGTGAACTCCTCCAGTAATTATTCCTGCTATCCAGCCATATTTACCTGCAATTGGAGACAAAGTAGTGCCAAATAGCCCTGCAATAATTACTGAAGTTGAAGATATATCCCATATGTTAAAAAATGAAGATAACATAACGCCTATTAATATAGGTAACACATTTTTAGGATGTTTCCCAAAGGCTGAAAATCCAACTACTGTTAATATTCCTGCTACAACAGGTCCATTAAAGACTCCTCCTGATAAAACTACATAGATAATGCAAATCAAACCCATTATACCCATATTTGCATATGTTATTCCTTCTCCTAGTAATTGGGTAAAATCTGTCGCAGTTCTTCCTACATAATTAAATATCCTTTTATATTCCTTTAGATTATTATTGTCTTTAAAATATCCTATTATAATAAACATAATAAACATTATAATAAGCAAAATACATAAATATGTACTATACTCATAAGATAATATATTCTGAGTATTAATATTAATTCCAAATCCCCTCATTATGGACGTAATCACTGTTCCTAGTATTCCACCAGCAAATCCAATATTATATAAATTATAACCATCATGGAATTTCATAACTTGAGCTGACAACGGTACTATTATAAAGCCTATGGATATTCCTGCAAAGATTCCAGCAGGTATTGCAATATGTCGTGGAAGATAGGTTCCAAAAGCTATTTCACTAACTACCGGTGACAGGGTAGTAGCAAACATTAATATTAAAAAAATACTTTTATATTCCAATTTTTTAAATTTTGAATATAAATATCCTCCAATATAAATAGGCCAAAAATTAAATATATTTTTCCCTATAAAAGAAAATCCCATAACAGTATATATTGAGGCAATTGCAAAGCCATGCATATGTATTTTAAATCTGTACAATAAAAATGAATTTATAAGTCCCATCAATCCTACATTTAAAAAAGCAGCACCAATTCCGCCAACAGCTATGTAATCAGTTAAGAGAATATCTGGAGCAATGATTATTTCAATTAATCCTTTCAATAAAGATTGAGGAGGTTCCATAATAAAAGCTAATATTATAAAACTTATTGACAATAATATTATTATCAATAAACTACATTGTACTTTGATTTTCACATTTGCATTGTTTGTCATATCATACCCCCATTGGTTTAAACCGTAATCTTTTTGATAATTATATCACAAATACAAAATTAAATATACAAAAAAGACATATTGTAGGACAAAACTTTAACTTAAGCTTTAATCTTACAATATGTCTGAAATAAAACGTACTTCATTATATAATTCCAGCTATTCTATCTCTCAATGCTTCAAATAGTTCCCTTTTGTCTATATCAGGTCTCAATCTGTGAAGTTCCTCCAGTGCAATTTTAGCTCCATAATCCATACCCTGACAACCTGCTAACAATATAATATCATTTTTTTCAATATTGCATAATGCATAGGATACTGCATCCTTAATTTCATCATATATGCGAACCTTTATATTATTATCCTCCATTACTTCCAAAAATACTTCCAGTTCCTCCTTAGTCACCCTATCCTTTTCCATAACAGTTGATTTGCTTAAAGTTCCTATTATCTCATTTAGATTAAGCTTTTTTGCCCATTTAGCTATTGCTTCCGCATTTTCTCTATTAGTTGTAACACCGCGACTACCTCTAATAGCATAAATAAGACGTAGTCTGTTATAGTCCATCATACTTATGGTTTCTAAAGTTACATCAATATTTCCAGGATTAGCAAAGTGGTCGTCAATAATCTTAAATCCTCTATCATATATTATTTGGAATCTCCTTTCAACACCCTTAAAGGCATTAATAGCACTTTGAATTACAGGTATTTCAATACCACACAATATGCCTATTGATATAGCTACCAAGGAGTTATATACTGAATGATACCCAGGTACAGACAGGCTTATATCAAACTCCTGTGGTTTATATTCAATATTCCCTACATTAATAGGTTTATTTATTATTACCTTAAACTTTCCTCTTCCCGTTGACAAGTCTAAATCATCAATGTATATATGTCCACTTCTGTCCTTTACTCCATAGGTTAGAACATTAGCCTTTGTCTCATGTACCAATCTACTGGAATAAGGACAATCTAAGTTGAGAACTGCCCAGGAAGTTTCTTTAGCATTTCTAATAAGGCTTGCTTTAGCGTTATAATAATTTTCAAAAGACCCATGCAAATCTATGTGTTCCCTTCCTATATTGTTTAGGGTTACAATATCAAAATCAACGTATTCTACCCTTTTAAGCTCTAGAGCAGAAGAAGAAACTTCCATTACTGCATGTGATACATTCTGAGCTTTCATCTGAGAAAAATATCGCTGCAAATCCAGAGATTCTGGTGTAGTCAATATAGAAGGCTCAATATAATTTCCAAATTTAGTCATTACAGTGCCTATTATGCCAGTTTTAAGTCCAGCCCTCTCAAGTATGGAGTTTGCCATAAAGGAACAGGATGTCTTTCCATTTGTAGCTGTAATTCCTATAATCTTTATATCCTTGGTTGGATGATTATAATAGGCATCGCTTAAAGCTGCTAAAGCCTTACGGCTATCCGCAACTCTAAATTGTGGTACATCTATGTCTAATTGTATATCTTCTACTACAATAGCTACTGCTCCATTTTCTATGGCTTGATGTATATATTTATGTCCATCAGTCTTATACCCCTTTATTGCTACAAATAGAAATCCTTCCTCTACTTTTCCGGAATGATAAGCAATTCCCTTTATATCAATATCCTTTTCGTGAAAAGATTCAATTATATCTATGGATTTTAACAAATCATATAGACTTATCATTTGTTTCTCCTTCCTTGCTTTTATTATTTTCTAAACACCTTTTCAAAAACTCTCTTTAATTTGCCACCCCAAAATACAAAAGCAGGCTTTGGATCCTTTGCATCCCAAATAGCATACGCTTTAGGCTTATTATAGGATTTAATTACATCTATTAGCTTCAACTGACCTGTTTTCAAATAATCCTTTACAGCAAATAAATCTTCGTATGCATACCAGAATACTAATCCTGTGTCCTTTGTTATAGCATAAGGCTCCACTGGCTCCCCTACAAGCTCTCTATAAGCAATATATGGCATATTTAATCCAGCCTTATATAACAGACTGTTTAGATTAGTAGTTCTAGTATTTATCTCTATTAAATAGAATTTACCTGTTTCAGCATCCTTTTTAAATTCTATTTCACCAAATCCTTTATATCCAATAGATTCTAGAAATCTGCCACCAATTTCATATAGTTCTGGTACAAATTTTTGCCCAGTATATACACTAGCTCCAAAATTAATGGGGAATTGTCTGTATTTTTGACATGTAGTCCAATGGGTTACTTTTGAATCCTTATTTAAATATGCATCAAAAGTATGCATATGATCATCAAAGCCAGGAATTATTCTCTGTATAATCACTTCCAAATTAGCATCATTTGCCTTTTTAACTGCTTCATCCAACTCATCCATATTATACACCTTAAAAAGTTTTCTCCTGAACTTTGATACAAAAGCGGGAGAATCTGTTGGTTTTACCAGACATGGAAATTTAATATACTCCTCTACCTTATCCTTAAAATTCTCCTCATCTACTTTTACCGTCTCTGGTACTAATACATTGTGTTCTTTAGCTATTGAATGCAATGTTTTTTTGTCCATGACTTTGGTATGTATTCTATCTTCTGTTTGATTAAAAAGATAATATTCCTTCAGTATAGAAACATACTTATCTATAAATTCTACATATCCATCTGCAGATGGAAACAGTACTGGTTTATGATCCTGTTTTTTAGCATAATCTATAAGAAATTCCACCATTCCTTCAGGGTCTTTTTTAATATCAGGTCCAATTAAGGTTTCTGAACAATATTTGGAATGAAAACCATAGGTGCCTTTTCTGGAATAATCTATTGCTACAGTAGGCACTCCATGAATGCCTAAGCATCGAATGATGCTTAACCCTATATAATAATTTGCCCCAAGAATAACGGCTTTATTTTTCATCCTTTCACCTCATATTCTATTTTCTCCATTGTGTGTAAATATAAACTACTTGAATGGATTTATATTTAAGACTATATCCTATTTTAATTATTTTAACACATATATGTCTATTTTTCTACAAAATTAAAGCTGAGTAATGACTCAGCTTTATTCATTGTAATATGCTTTTTTTAATTTAAATAACAGTTTTTTTAATGGATTTAAAAGAGTTAGTATTATTATGAAATTAGAGGTCCCATGTATCAAATCGAAGAGCAAACCTCTTATCCAATAAGTCCAACCATAGGCTATACCGTAAAAAAATGATTCACCTATTGCAAAGAAAAAACCAAAAGTGTACCCAAATATAGCACCTAATATTGCATATCCATATTCAGATTTTATTACCTTTTTCATTAGTTCTGTCAATAATATGAGGAATGGCCAAATGAAATAATACACAAGAAGCCAGGTATTAAATCCATATAGAAATATTTCAGTTGTAGCGAATACTAAGGATACAAGTATGGTCTTCCTATAACCAAATACAATGGTGTATGCAATAAATAACACAGTTACAATCTCTACATTTGGTATAAAGCTCAATGCTAATTTTCCTGCTGTTAAGGTGGCACTTAGAATCCCTATCAGTACAATATCCTTTGACTTCATGGCTTTAGAAATTCTTCAACTCAAATGTATAAGTATCCTGGTCATTTAGCGGTATCTCTGCCACCCCAGTAGTTGCATCCTCCCCATTAACATAGATATGGAAGTATTCACTATTTGGATCTACTGTATAACCCATCATACCTGTTATCATCTTACCAAAATCATATTCTTCAAAGGTTATACCAAGTTCCTCTTGATTTTCCTCCAATAGCTCAATCAAGAATTCATAGTCTGTATTATAAGTAAAAGTTTCATCTATGCCTTCCTTTTCAATTACAATATTAACAGTTACCTCTTTAGCTCCTTCAACACCCTTTGGGCTCAAGAAAGTCTTGTACCCCACAAATGCCAAAGCTGCCAATACTAATACAGCTATTATTGCAATAATTTTTTTATTCATAAATATTCCTCCTTAAATTTAAAATATTGTAGTAATAAATAAAAAAACCCCTCAACTTCAAGTCAAGAGGAAAATGCTTATATATTTCGGTCAGTAGATTAACTACTTAACCTTATACTACAACACCTCCAATCCTCGTGAAGTTAGTTGCTATGGATATAGGCAGGTCTTCCGGCTTGGCTTTTAAATGTAGTTTGCCTTCCCAGTTTCCCAGTGGCTTAGTAAACTACATAAATACCTCACGGCGGCGGGACCGCACAGGACTTTAACCTGTTTCCCTATTAATGCTAACTGCAACCTATATCAATGACTATTCACTTTTTTCACATTTAATCATACTACTTTCTATTAAATTTATCAATAGTTTTATAAAATACTCTTTACTGTGAACATATGTTCTGTTATAATGTAGGTGGGAGGAATATATATGAAGGACAGGATTATATTTCATATTGATGTGAATTCAGCTTATCTGTCCTGGGAGGCAGTCTATAGGCTTCAGCATGGTGAAAGCATAGATTTAAGGGAAATACCCTCTATTGTGGGTGGAGATGAGTCAAAGAGACATGGAATAGTATTATCCAAATCCATACCTGCGAAAAAACATGGCATAGTAACTGGAGAAAGCGTATATTCCGCCAGGCAGAAGTGTCCAAATTTAATCGTTGTTTCACCTAACTATGAAAGATACATAAAAGCCAGCAATAGTATGATAAGCTTGCTCAATGAATATTCTCCCCTTATACAGAGGTTTTCCATTGATGAAGTTTTTATGGACTGCTCTCCTTTTAAAGACAGGGACTTTATGGAAATAGCCTATGAAATTAAGGAAAGGATAAAAAAGGAATTAGGCTTTACTGTAAACATAGGTATAAGCTCTAATAAACTATTGGCTAAAATGGCTTCAGACTTTAAGAAACCTGATAGGATTCACACTCTATTTCCCGATGAAATTAAGGAAAAGATGTGGCCTCTACCAGTTGGAGATCTTTTTATGATAGGAATTAATACCCAGAGAAAGCTCAATTCAAGAGGCATATATACCATAGGTGAATTGGCTAAACTGGATAGGGAATATATATACTCCTGGTTAAAAAGGCCAGGGATATTAATATGGGAGTATGCCAATGGAATAGAGAATTCACAGGTAAGAAATACTTCCTATCCTGTAAAATCCATAGGAAATTCTACTACAACCTCCTATGACGTAGATAACAAAAAAGAAGCATATATGTTCCTGTTAGCTATATCGGAGATGATTGGCATGAGAGCCAGAGATTTAAAACAATGCGGAAGGGTAGTGTCTGTTTCTATAAGAAATGAAGAGTTCTATTCTTATTCCCATCAAAAAAAGCTAGATGTAGCCACAAATTCTACTAAAACCATATATGAAACAAGTAAAAAACTATTTGATGAAATGTGGGATGGAAAGCCTATAAGGCGATTTAATATTACCTTATCTGAACTTTCATCCAGCGATTTCTCTCAGCTATCCCTATTGGAAAGCTATAGTGAAAGGGATGAAAAACTAAATGAAGCGATAGATAAAATACGATATAAATATGGATATAATTCCATAATTCGCTCTTGTTTTCTTCATTCTGGAATAAAGCCTGTTATTGGAGGAGTAATGGAAGAAGAGTATCCTATGATGTCTAGTATTATATAGAGGTGGTATAATGAAGATATTGATGAAACCAATAGAAATGATAGCCTGGTTTACTACAAATAAAAAGCCAATACCATTAAGATACAGGATTATGGATGAAAACAATACATTTAGAGTAATAAAGGTAGACCGAGTATTGTTTGCTGAGGAAGAAAAGCTAGCTGGCAATAGGATGATTCTCTATAGATGCGAAAGTAAAATAAATAACTTAAACAGAATATATGAGCTAAAATATGAAATAGACAGCTGTAAATGGTTTTTATATAAATTTTAGTTTATTTTTTTAGTTTTAGTACATAATATATAAAGACGAAGGCTATACTTATGAGAGGATGAATTCTGTGAAAAATCAAAGGTCATTAAAGGAAATAATAGACCAGACTAAAAAAATTGATGAAAACAACTTTAATAACGTTCAATATCTAAACAGCATAAATATGCTACTTGCATCCAATGATTTGGGCAGCACAAAGGATGATGAGTTAAGTAGAAAGTTTGAAGAATTAAGCAATAAAATAGAAGATATCAATAAATTAACATCATCTCTATTAGATGAACTATCAAAGAGAAATAATTAAAATGATGAAGCTTTAAACGCTTCATCATTTTATATTGCATAAAATTCAGCTACCTTATTGGCGAACATATATTTTACTGCAAAAAGAAGGATTTTATCAGTAGGCATAGAATATAATATATTAGGTGATGAGTATGATGAATGTTAAACATTATAAAGTCAATAAAAAGTATATGTCAAATGAAGAGCTAATAGCCCTCTACCAGAAAAACAGGGATTTAAGCCTTAGAAACAGTATAGTACTAAATAATATTGGGCTAGTATATTCTGCAGCAAAAAAGAAAGTAAAAAGCAATACCAGTTTTACAATAGAAGATCTGGTACAGGAAGGTATCATAGGGATGATGAAAAGTATAGAAAGATTTGATATAACCAAAAATGTCAGCTTTTCAACCTATGCCTATTATTGGATTACCCAACAAATGGATAGAGCCGTTATGAATAATGGCTATGTAATAAGACTTCCTGCCTATGTCTACGAAAAGCTAAATGCTATATCTCAAATCGAAAATTCCTACATTACAAATAACAAAAGCTTAGATATTGACATGTTATGTAATGAAGTAAATATTACTAAACAGGAATATCTTCTAATTAACTCCTATAAGACAAATTTCTCCAATTTAATTTCCCTAAACTCTGTCATAAACATAGATTCTGATGAAAATTACATAGAACTTCAGGATTACATACCCTGCGACTATTCAATTGAAGATGTGGTAATTTCTGATGACTTAAAAATGCAGATATTAAACCTATTGAATATGCTGACACCTAAGGAAAAGGAAATCTTAAAACTTAGATATGGATTAAATGGGGAAGAACCATTAACCCTTGAAGCAATAGGAAGCAAATATAATTTAACCCGTGAAAGAATAAGGCAAATTGAAAATAAAGCATTAAATAAAATAAGAAGATACACCTCAAGATTTGGGCTTAAAGATTATCTTCTTGAATGTTAACATTCTCAAAAAACTCAACTCTTTCCTCTACAGGTGGATGGGTATAGAACCATATCTTATATATCTCACTTGGACGAGGAATGCTTAAGCTTTCTTCACTTAGCTTAATCATTGCAGAAATAGCAGCTTCTCTATCCTTTGTAAGATTAATTTCATAGGCATCAGCTTCCCTTTCCATATATCTTGAGGTGAAGTTGACAATTGGATTGGAAAGAAACATATAGAAGTTTAATACAAATATTAATAATGGTAAGGATGCAATTGAATATAGTTTACTGAATCCAAAACTTCCATTGGAATTTATAAGTATCCAATTGGAAGTTTTATATATTAGATATATCAAGAACATGGAGAAAAGTCCTCCAAGAACTATACCCTTCCAAATATGCCCCAGCACATAATGGCCTATTTCATGAGCAGTAACAGAAAGAACCTCTTCCCTTTCCAGTTTGTCTATAGTAGTATCCCATAGTACTATTCTCTTTGAGGATAATATACCAGTCATATAGGCATTTAAAGTATTGGTATCCCTACTTTTATCTACTACAAATATATCAGCATCCCCTACTCCAGCCTTATCTAAAAGCTTCTTTATATCCCTTCCCAAATCATCATCTTCTTTATCTATAGAAATATATTTATTAAATATAGGATCTATATATGTAGGAGATATGAAATTCATAAATACAATTACAGGTATGGCTAAAAGGCCTAAGTATAACCACCATCTATTTGGGCTTATCCTTATTAAGTAATATGTAAACCACATTATTAAAGCTAATGTTAAAGTATCAAGAACAAAGCTCTTAAATATTAACTCCAACCACCTGTATATGCTTTGATTAGATAGACCATATCTGTGACTTAATACAAATCCATAGTAGCTTGTAGGTAATGTAACCAACAGATCTATAGTTGAGAAGATGGCTACATAGATAATCCCTGCGAAAAAGAAATTTCTTCCCTTTCCTTCTGCAAACAAGCCTATTCTATTTGAAAAGCCTGTTGTAAGAAAGAGTAAAGGTACCAAGAACTTTATAACCAAATTCACTGACCATATCTTCAATGCAGATTTTCTGTAATTATAATTCTTTTCTGAAATAGTAGGGTTTTCTAGTTTTAATCTATCCATATTTCTATATTCACTTATCAGAACTACTGCAATAAATAATGCTAGAAGAATAAAGAATATAGCAATAAACATATATAGTTTTCTATCCATAGTATTCCTCCAGAAGTTTACTATTTATTATTAATATACAACATAAGCTTTTATTATGCAAAGAATATTTGCTTCTCTGCTTAAATTTAAGGAGGATAGTAGCAAGTATTATGAATATTAAAAGTCAGGCTTATACTATTTAAGCCTGACTCCTATTTACAGATCAATTTTTTTCTCTACTAAATAGCCAGTACCAAGGAATAATAATACTGTTACTATTATCATATAGACCGTTGAAGCTATATTTGTTGTTAATATATCCATATCTGCACTTAACACTATATCATCGTTAATCTCCATATATAATTTGTCTAGTGTATCCATAGTTCCTATTTTAAATGTATTTATATCTATATAATATGGAAATATTTCAGAAATTTTCACTCCCCCATATATTATCAATCCACTTAACACTAAAAATAGTATAAACCATAAACCTCCAATTCTCTTGTTTCTAAATGTAACTCTGCTAATAGTCATTGAAAAATATATAATTACAAGTATGTTAACTATGCTTAAAATGATTAAAAGCACTGAAAAGAGTATCTGCTTTATATTAACTATTTCAAATAGTGCTGAAAACAGCTCTGAAAAATTCACTTCAACAGGTACAAATATTAACATCATAATAAGATTATACAGCCCAATAACAACTCCTAAAAATATAAACCATATTAATGCTACAACAAGCTTTGAACCAACAATTTGATTTCCCGTTAAAGGCAGAGTAAAGGTTAAATAACCAGTATCTTCATACAATTCCTTTCTAAAGGAGCCTACTATATAGAGGAAAGTTGCAAGGGCAGTACCAAACAGTATCAATACTGACAAACCAATAAATATGCCTTCTAGGGCTGACATTTCACTTGAAGTATTTGTAACTCTATTAAAATAAATATATAAAGCAGTAGTAAGTATTAACACTAATGACAATACCCCTAATATATACCTATAAGTTCCTCTTACTTCATATTTCATATATTTAAACATACCTAACCCTCCTTATTCTCCAAATACTTCTTTGTATATATCATCTATCTGCATGCCTCTTTCTTCTCTTAAAGCTTCTGCATTTCCTGTAAGAATTATATTACCTTCTTTAAGAAATACTACTTCATCCAGCATACTTTCCATATCTCTAACTAAATGGGTAGTTATGAGCATAGAACTTTTTTCGTTATAGTTATTTATAATAGCATCTAAAATCTGATCCCTTGCTACAGAGTCTACCCCTGCTATTGGTTCATCCAGTATATACAGTTTAGCATTTCTTGCTAATATCAAGGATAAGTTTAGCTTTTCATGCATTCCCTTTGAAAGGGAATCTATCTTCATGTTTTTTTCTAATTTCATGAATGATAAAATATCATTAAACTTCTTTTCATCAAAATCATAATAAAAATCCTTATATAAGTTCATAGCATCTTCTATTTTCATCCACTTATATAGAAAGTTTCTATCAGGTAGATAAGAGACTATGGACTTAGTATCAACACCTATATTCTTCCCATCTATAAGTACTTCCCCTGATGTCTGTCTTAGTAATCCTGCCAATATCTTTATTAAGGTGGTCTTTCCACTGCCATTTGGTCCTAGTATTCCAACGACCTTTCCTTCTTCTATGTTTAGATTAATATTATTTAAAGCAGTTTTATTTAAATATTTTTTTGTAAGGCCTTTTATTTCAACTATATTCTTCATTGCCTTTCCTCCTTTTCACTCCAGTCTGAAACTATACTTTTTACTTCATCAGAATTAAATCCTAGCTTTTTCATCTCCATAAAAAATCTATCTACCAGTTCTCTGGCCATGTTTCTCTTTAAGCTCTTTATAATCTCAATATCTTCAGTTACAAAGGTCCCCATTCCTCTCTGGGTAAAAACCAGTTCTTCCCTTTCCAGCTCCTGATATGCTCTTTGAATTGTATTTGGATTTACCTTTAACTCCTTTGATAATTCTCTTACCGATGGCAATTTATCACCTCCACTTATTTCTCCAGAAACCATCTTGCTTTTTATTAAGTTCATTATCTGCATGTATATTGGCAAATTGTCATTGAAGTCCATGCTTTCACCTCCGTGTCCTGATGTGCTAGTGTATTAATTATATAGTACACTAATATTGTATGATTGTCAATAATAATTGATATAAAAATAAAAAACCTTGTAATTTTTTACAAGGTTTTGCTCTTAATATATTCTTTCATTTTATTTTCATATCCATTTGCAACTTTTCTAATAATATGATTGTTTACAGAATCAAGTTTTATATTATCTATAGTAGAAATAGGCAGTACATTAACTGACGTTCCTGACATGAAGGCTCCATTTAGGGTTTGTAAATCATCTACATGTATGTTTTCCTCTACTACTTCAATGTTTAGCTCCTTACATACTTCCATTATATGCTGTCTTGTAATCCCTAATAATACAGCACCCTTTGGAGCAGTATATATTTTTTTCTCCTTTACAAAAAACATATTAGACCTGCTGCCTTCAGTTATATATCCATCCTTGTTTACTAATAGTGCTTCAAAAGCGTTATTCTCCTCCAACTTATTTGCTACTTCTTCCTTAAAAGAGGATTTCAACACCTTTGCATTTGGGTTTTCTCTCTCATGATGAAAAAGTATTGTATGAATTCCATCTCTATAATATTCATCAGGTGGATAAAAGCTCTTTATGAAATAGGCTAAAAAGACCTGCCCTTTTCCTTCAATGTCAGCACATAATAGTTTTACATTTAGATTTTTGATTCCATTTGCTTCTATAAGCTTCATTAAGTCTTTTTCTATGTCCTTACCTAACCTGTTTATATTTACTCCCACTAATTCTCCAGACTTTCTCATTCTCTCTAGATGGTCCTCTAAAAAAAGAGGTATTCCATCTATAACCCTTATGACTTCATAAATTGGTGGCTTTTCTATACTATAAAATATATTTAGGTTATCAGTTGATGTTAAACTACCATTTACCATGTAGTATTTTTCAATAGCTTCAGGTTTCAAAATCATTCCCCCTTGTTTTTTAATCCTTCAAAGTCATTATATTCTCTATGATTATGTCAAGCTTTATCTTTAAAAGCTCCATATTGTTTTCACTTAAGGCCATTTTCATATCTGTAAGCGATAAGGATAGCTTTTCCAAATCCTTAACCTTATCTTCTTTTAGGTTTTTCCTGATTCTAGCTGTATATTCTTCAGTTCCTGCAAGAAGTTTATCTGCTTCTTCATTATTACCTTCCTGAGCTTGTAAATATGCTTTATAAGCTGAATACTTAATTCTCGATAAATCTCCTGATATCTCATCTTTATATAGGTCAAAGTAAACAGCTAATGCGTTATGAACTCTACTTCCTGCATCGTATATATCCTTAATCTTTCTGCTTGCAACAGCTATAGTAAAATCATTTAGATTTTTTTTTAGTCCTTCTCCTTTTTGCTGATTGGCTCCTTTATCCATGCTTTCCACTTCATATTGGTTCCAGCTTGTATGGATTTCTTCAAGCTTTTTATCAACCTCTCTCCACTTCAAAAATATTTCTTCATCTTTAGTCATAATATCTTCACGTTGATCCCCTTTATTACTCTGATCCTGGCCTTGTTCACTTTCTTGACCTTGACCTCCTTGCCCACTCTGTTCTCCATTACTACCTTCGTTTCCTTTTTGAGATTTTTCTCCTTTCTTATCCTTTTGGAACCTTATGGCTTGATACTCACTTTCACTAAGTCCAATTAATTCTTCAATAGAATCTACACTTTTAAATAGCTCATCTATTCCTTCAGATACCTTAACTAAAGTTTCAGGAGCCTTTTCTTTTTTACTTACCTTCCCTCCACCTTTGCTTGAATAATTCATGCAGGCTGTTAATAATAGTGTTATAATTATAGTATATATTAAAGGTATTTTTGCTTTCAAATTAATCACCTCTTAGGATAGTGTTTCCTCAGAGATGAATTTTTATCCTTAACTACAATATAGGCGATAACAGCCTTGAAAATGATTCTTTAATTTTAACAATATTGGACCTGTTAGCATATAATTCCTTTGTAATCTCCTTGGAATACTTTAGATCCTCGTAAAATTGCTCTACCATCTTTCTGTTAATTTCCTCATCGTAAATAAAGGCATTTACTTCAAAATTAAGCTTAAAACTTCTTATGTCCAGATTTGCTGTACCTATACTAGTTACAAAATCATCCATTATTAGTGCTTTTGTATGCAAAAAACCATTTTCATATGTATAAAATCTTACCCCAGCTTCCAAAAGCTCTCCTATATATGAAAGTCCTGCCCAATAAACAAAAGGGTGGTCTGGCTTACATGGTATCATAACTCTTACATCTTTACCTGAAAGTCCTGCCACCTTTAGTGCATCATATATGCTATCGTCTGGTATGAAATAGGGTGTTTGAATATATATCCTCTTTTTAGCATTAGTTATCATATTAAAATATCCATCTTTGATACTAGCCCACTTAGAATCTGGACCACTGGAAACTATTTGGACTCCAACTTTTCCATTGGATTTTTTCTTTTTACAGTTACTATTCAAATTAAAATTATGGTCTTTAGAAGCAAATTTCCAATCCTTGATAAATCTCCATAAAAGTCCATCTACTGCTGTTCCTTCTATCCTTATATGGGTATCTCTCCAAAATCCAAACTTATTTTTAAGTCCCAGGTATTCATCTCCTATATTAAATCCTCCAATATAGGCTTCTTTTCCATCTATTATGCAAATCTTTCTATGATTTCTATAGTTAATCCTTATACTTAAATAGGGAAAAAGTGATGGAAAAAATACTGCAACCTTTCCACCAGCCTTCTTAAACTCATTAAAATAGCTTCTGGTTAAATTTTTCCCTCCCATTGCATCATAGAGAAATCTGACATCCAACCCTTCACTGGCTTTTTCTGTAAGCTTGTCTATTATCTTTCTTCCCAGATTGTCATTTCTAACAATATAGTACTCCAAATATATATATTCCTTTGCCTTTGATATACTCTCAAAAAGAGCCTTAAATTTATCTTCTCCGGAAAAATACAGATCTATTTTGTTATCTTCAGAAAAGTAGGATTCACTTGTTTGCTTGTGCATATTTATTAAGTCTTCATATATTTCAGTACGTGGGTTTGAAAATTTACATATATCCTTCTGAATTCCTTCCTCCTGTCTAAATACAAGGCTTTTAATAATTCTGTCCTCTTCTTCCTTATTTCTAAATATTCTTTTTTTGCTCATATCCTGCCCTAAAAATAAATATAATATAAAACCAAAACCAGGTAAAAATATTATTACCATAAACCAAAGCCAAGTAGATGTTGGGTTCTTTCTTTGAAAGAACACCAACAGTATGGCAAATAACATATTGAGCCAGAAGTTATTTCTCAATAGCCATATATAGCTATCTACTATTGAATCCATAAAATCACCATTTATACAAGTTAGCTGTTTTTCTTAGACTTATATCTCTTGTTTGAATCCAGTATTTTCTTTCTTACCCTTATATTCTTTGGAGTTATTTCTATTAGCTCATCATCTTCTATGAACTCGATGGATTGCTCAAGTGACATTTGTCTAGGAGGTGATAGTCTAAGGGCTTCATCAGAACCTGCAGCTCTAAGATTTGTCTGATGCTTTTTTCTACATACATTTACTTCTATATCCAGTCCCTTTGGATTGGCACCTATAACCATTCCCTCATATACCTGCGTTCCTGGTGTAATAAAGAGAACTCCTCTATCCTGGGCTGAATACAGTCCATAGGTAGTAGCCTCACCAGTTTCAAAGGAGATAAGTGAACCTTCTTTTCTCATTGGTATGTCTCCCTTATATGGAGCATATCCATCAAATATGGAGTTTAAAATTCCATTACCCTTTGTATCTGTCATAAATTCTTGGCTATATCCAATTAATCCTCTTGCAGGAACGGAAAACTCTAGCCTTACATATCCTCCCTTGGATTCAGCCATGCTGATCAATTCTCCCTTTCTTCTTCCCAGCTTTTCTATTACTACTCCTACAAATTCCTCTGTAACATCTATTATTACTCTTTCCATAGGCTCCAGTCTTTTACCATTTTCATATTTATATAATACCTCTGGTTTTGAAACCTGGAACTCATACCCTTCTCTTCTCATATTTTCTATTAATACCGATAGGTGCAATTCTCCCCTTCCTGATACTTTAAAAGCATCAGTTGAATCTGTTTCTTCTACCCTAAGGCTCACATCTGTTTGCAATTCCCTGAACAACCTGCTTCTCAATTGTCTTGATGTTACATATTTCCCTTCACGACCAGCAAATGGGCTATCATTTACTGAAAATGTCATAGCTATAGTAGGTTCCGATATCTTTACAAAGGGAAGAGGTTCAGGAAAGTCTACATCACATATTGTATCTCCTATGTGAATTCCTTCTACACCTGTTACTGCTATTATACTTCCAACAGAAGATTCCTCAACCTGTACCCTATTAAGCCCCTCAAATTCAAATATGTTTGTAATCTTTACTTTCTTTGAATAATCCTGTTTCTCCTTATTTACTATTACTACTTCCTGATTTACTTTTATTTTGCCTCTTTCAATTTTTCCAATTCCTATTCTGCCTACATAATCATTATAGTCTATAGTAGATATTAGAACTTGTAATGGCCCATCTATATCTCCAACTGGTGCTGGAATATAATTTATTATTGTTTCGAATAAATCTTCCATGTTATCCTTCTTAACATTGTAATCTAAGGTAGCATAACCCTCTTTTGCTGAAGCAAATACAAAAGGGGATTCTAAATATTCTTCCTTTGCTCCCAATTCAATAAATAAATCAAGCATTTCATCAATAACTTCTTCTGGCCTTGCTCCAGGTCTGTCAATTTTGTTTATACATACAACTGCTGGTAAATCCAGCTCTAAGGCTTTTTTCAATACAAATTTAGTTTGTGGCATAGGACCTTCAAAGGCATCCACAAGTATCACTACACCATCTACCATTTTAAGAACTCTTTCTACTTCTCCACCAAAATCAGCATGCCCTGGAGTATCAACTATATTAATCTTCGTTCCTTTATAATTTACAGCAGTGTTTTTTGCAAGAATTGTAATTCCTCTTTCCCTTTCTATATCGTTAGAATCCAAAACTCTTTCTACTACTACTTGATTTTCTCTAAAGACACCACTTTGCTTCAATAAACTATCTACCAGTGTTGTCTTTCCATGATCTACGTGAGCAATGATAGCTATATTCCTTAGATCATTTCTTCTAATTTCCATAAATATTTTTCACTTCCATTTCTAATTATAGAGTATAATTTTTTGCCAAAATTAATTGTAACACAATTTATAATAAATTCATAGGAAAATATAAGGCAGGTTTTCGCCTGCCATACAATATAATTTAATTAAGAAATATGCTTTATTGCCACTATTCTGTTTTTGTCTATATGAACCTCATCAGATAATCCATTCACTATTAGAAGACCTCTCCCACAGCACTTCAGCTCTTCGGGATTATAATCTTCAATAGAAAAATCAATTCCTTGTCCTTCGTCTACAACTTCTATTCTTATAGAGTTTTCTATGATCTCAAGAATGAGATTTACGCATTTCTCTCTATTCAGTTTGTTTCCATGGATCACACTGTTTATTATTAGTTCATTTAAAATTAATCTTATATCAAACATCAGGTTCTTATCACATATTATTTCTTCCAAATAAGATAGCACTTTATTTATAAATATCTTCGTATCGTGTAAATCGCTACAAACCGAACCCTGAAACTTAAAACCCATGAGAATCACGCCTATTCATTGTTATTATATTTATTAGTTATTTTAATTTTACCCAAAACTGTTTACATTTAACCTTCATATGTACAACATTATTTTAACAAATATTTTTTTAAAAAACCAGTTTAAAAAAATTTTAAATGGGTAATATGTCATTAATTACATATTGAAAGGAGAATCGTGTATGGATAGATATGTTTGTGAAACATGTGGATATGTATATGACCCAGAAGTAGGTGACCCTGACAACGGTATAGAACCAGGAACTCCTTTTGAAGACCTTCCAGATGACTGGGTATGCCCAGTATGTGGTGCATCAAAAGATATGTTTGTAATAGAGGACTAATCTAAAAGGCAGCTATATAATAGCTGCCTTTAATTATTTATAATGTCTTTGATTATCTGCCATACCTTATCAGTATTAAATTTATTCGTAGATGAATAGGGTATTATAAGGTTTCCGTCATCTATACCAAGCTTCTTTTTTATGATATTAATATGCTGGTGATATTTTCCTTTTGATATCTTATCTGCCTTTGTTGCTATTACAAATCCTGTAAAATCGTAGGATTTTATCCAGTTATACATAATTACATCCTGATCTGTAGGTTCATGTCTTATATCCACAAGAAGTATTACTTCTTTCAAGTTCTCCCTTGTGTTTAGATATTCCTCAATTGTTTTTCCCCATCTTTCTCTTTCTTCTTTAGAAGTTTGTGCATATCCATAACCAGGTAAATCTACCAGTCTCAACTTGTCATTTATATTATAAAAATTGATGGTTCTAGTTTTCCCTGGTTTTCCACTAGTCCTAGCCAGGTTTTTTCTATTTGCCATTGAGTTTATTAAAGACGACTTACCTACATTTGACCTTCCAACAAAGGCTATTTCAACTAATCTTTCATTAGGATATTGACTTTTATTTACTGCTACTCTTTCCAGTTCAGCTTTATTTATTTGCATTATCATCTTCCTCTTCTACCAGTGCATGTTCAAGTACTTCTTCCATGTTCTTTACCAGAACAAATTTGATTTTTCTTCTTATCTTTTCTGGTATATCCTCTAAGTCCCCGCTGTTTTCATAAGGTATTAAAACCTTCTTTATGCCTATTCTATTAGCTGCCAGTACCTTTTCCTTTATACCGCCAACGGGAAGAACCCTTCCTCTCAAGGTTATTTCACCTGTCATGGCTACATCTTTATTTACTGGCTTATTTGTCAATGCTGAAACAGCTGCAGTAGCCATAGTAATACCTGCAGAGGGACCATCCTTTGGTATGGCGCCTTCTGGAACGTGAATATGCAAATCCATTTCCTTATAAAAGTTACTGTCTATACCTAGCTTTTCTGAATTTGCTCTAATGTAGCTAATGCCAGCCATGGCAGATTCCTTCATTACATCTCCAAGCTGACCGGTTAGCTGAAGCTTTCCTGTTCCTTTCATCGAGTTGACTTCTATTGACAAAGTATCTCCACCAAAAGCAGTCCAAGCTAGGCCAGTAGCAACTCCAACCTGATTCTCACGTTCTCCCGTATCAAAACGGTATAGTTCCTTACCTAAAAACTTATGAATATTTCCCTTGTTAACTGTTACACATTTATCTTCAAATTCTACAATTCTCTTTGCAGCCTTCCTGCATATGCTTGCAATATTTCTTTCCAGCTGCCTTACTCCAGATTCTCTTGTATAATTGTTTATTATCTTTCTTATGGCACTTTCAGAAATAATTAGATTGTCTTTATTAAGTCCATGTTCCTTGATCTGCTTTGGCACTAAATGATTCATAGCAATACTTACCTTTTCCTCTTCTGTATATCCACTTATTCTTATTACTTCCATTCTATCCAATAGTGGTGCTGGTATGGTATTTGTAGTATTAGCTGTAGTAATAAAAAGCACCTTTGAAAGATCAAAAGGAATATCTATATAATGGTCTGTAAAGGTGCTGTTTTGCTCCGGATCTAATATTTCTAAAAGAGCACTAGCTGGATCTCCTCTAAATCCAGTACTAAGTTTATCTATTTCATCGAATAAAAATACTGGATTCTTTGAATTGGATTTTCTTATAAGGGATATTATTCTTCCAGGCATAGCTCCTACATAAGTTCTCCTATGCCCTCTCAACTCTGCCTCGTCCTGTACACCTCCAAGTGACATTCTTACAAACTTTCTGTTTAATGATTCTGCAATGCTTTTTGCAATAGAGGTTTTTCCTACTCCTGGAGGTCCTACTAAACAGAGAATAGGTCCTTTTATTCCTGTAGCCAGTTTCCTAATGGCAAGGAATTCCAGAATCCTCTCCTTAACATCTTCTAAACCATAATGCTCTCTATTCAATATATCTCTGGCTACTTTTATATCTACCTTATCCTTTGTCTCCTTACTCCATGGAAGGTCGATTAACCAATCTAAATATGTCCTAATAACTGCTGTTTCAGCAGAGTGAGGGCTCATCTTGTTCAGTCTGTCTACTTCCCTTAAAGCTTTTTCCTTAGCTTCTTTAGGCATCTTTGCTTTTTCTATCTTTTCCTTGTATTCTTCTATTTCCCTATCTATGTCATCTTCTTCTCCAAGTTCTTTTTGTATAGCCCTTAACTGCTCCTTTAAGAAATACTCCTTTTGCACCTTAGAGATTTGAGTTTTAACTCTTTGGTTTATTTTTTCCTCTATCTTTAATAATTCAATCTCTTCTCCTAAAATACCATGAAGGATTTCCAACCTTTCATAAAAATCAAAGGTTTCTAATATTCTTTGGTGAGTTTCAACCTTAAAGTTTATATAGGAAGCTATAACATCTGCCAGTCTGCTTGGATCGTTAATGTCCATAACAGTAAGCAATATATCTGAAGATATCCTGTTATTTAAGCTCAGATACTCCTCAAAATCATCTATTACTAATCTCATTATAGCTTTCATTTCTTTATCAATAACAATCTTTTCAGCATCGTATGTATACTCATCTATTTCAGCTTCAAAATACTCATCTTCTTTAGTCAGATTAATAATCTCTCCCCTATTAAGACCTTCAACCAATACACGTATGCTGCCACCAGGCAATCTTAACATCTGCCTAATTTTACATACGGTACCAACATGATAGAACTCTTCATAATTTGGTTCTTCAACTTTAGCATCTTTTTGAGTACATAAGAAAATTAGGGATTCATCAACCATGGATTTTTCCAATGCGTTTATTGATTTTTCTCTTCCTACATCGAAATGTATAACCATGTGAGGAAATACAGACATACCTCTTAGTGGTATAAGAGGCATTGTTTTTCTCTGCACAACATATGGTTCCTTGTACATAACCTCACTCCTTCTATATTATGAAAAAAGACTCACCAATTAGTGAGCCTTTTTTATTTATGATACTGATTCCTTGTTACCTTTCTTACTAGCTCTATTCTTTGCTTTTCTGTCTGAAAGCACTAATGTTGGTTCTCCATTGGATTCTATTGTTTCCTTTGTAATGAGGCATTTTTCAATGTCCCCTCTTGAAGGTATTTCATACATTATATCCAATAAAGTTTCCTCAATAATGCTACGCAATCCTCTTGCTCCCGTTTTCCTCTCTATGGCTTTTTTAGCAATTGCTCTTAGAGCTTCTTTTTCAAACTCTAATTCTACATTATCCATTTTAAATAGCTCTTTATATTGTTTTACAAGGGAATTCTTTGGTTCCACCAGTATATCCACAAGAGCATCTTCATCTAATTCCTCCAGTGTTACTATAACTGGAAGCCTTCCTACAAATTCAGGTATTAAACCATACTTCAACAAATCTTCAGGTTGTATGTGCTTCAATATCTCTCCTGTGGATTTTTCATCTTTGCTCTTAATATCAGCACCAAATCCCATTGACTTTGTATCAATTCTCTTTTGAATAATCTTCTCAATGCCATCAAAGGCACCACCAACTATGAATAATATATTGGTTGTGTCAACTTGGATAAATTCCTGATGTGGATGTTTTCTTCCGCCTTGTGGTGGCACATTAGCTACAGTTCCTTCTAAAATCTTCAGTAATGCCTGTTGAACCCCTTCACCGCTTACATCCCTTGTAATTGATGGATTTTCAGATTTGCGAGCAATTTTATCTATTTCATCTATATAAACAATACCTTTTTCAGCTCTTTCTATATCGTAATCTGCTGCTTGAATTAACTTCAAGATTATATTTTCAACATCTTCTCCGACATATCCAGCTTCAGTTAAAGAAGTAGCATCTGCTATTGCAAAAGGTACATCTAATATCCTAGCTAGTGTTTGAGCTAATAATGTCTTACCTGAACCAGTTGGCCCAATCATTACTATATTGCTCTTCTGTAGCTCCACATCATTGGATTTTGTTGGCTTTTTGCTTATTCTTTTGTAATGATTATATACTGCAACAGCTAGTGATTTTTTTGCTCTTTCCTGCTTAATTACATACTCATCCAATATTTCCTTTATCTTAACAGGAGTTGGTAACTCGCTTAACTCTTCATCATAGCTTTCAACAAACTCCTCATCAATTATTTCCTGACAAAGCTCTATGCATTCGTCACATATAAATACATTAGGACCTGCTATAAGCCTTCGCACCTGATCTTGAGGCTTACCACAGAAAGAGCAACGAAGCTGTTTGTCATCATGTTTTGACATCCTTACACCTCACTTAAATTATTTTCGCGATTTTATTACCTCATCTATTATACCATATTCCTTAGCTTCTTGTGCTGTCATAAAGAAATCCCTATCGGTATCTCTTGAGATTTTTTCCAATGGCTGACCAGTTCTTTCACTTAATATTCTATTCAATCTATCCCTAGTTTTAATAATCCTTTCAGCATGAATTCTAATATCTTCTGCTTGACCTTGTGCTCCACCTAAAGGCTGATGAATCATTATATCTGCATTAGGTAAAGCAAACCTTTTTCCCTTTGCACCTGCCGCAAGTAAAAATGCTCCCATACTTGCAGCCATTCCTATGCATATAGTTGATACATCTGGTTTTATATATTGCATAGTATCATATATTGCAAATCCAGCAGTAATTGACCCTCCAGGGCTATTTATATAAAGCTGTATATCCTTATCAGGGTCTTCAGCTTCTAAAAATAGCAATTGTGCAACTACTAAATTTGCTGTGACATCGTTTATCTCATCTCCTAGAAATATAATTCTCTCCTTTAAAAGTCTTGAATATATGTCATAGGATCTTTCCCCTCTATTAGTTTGCTCAACAACAACAGGTACTAATGCCACAAATACCCCTCCTTTACATTATCAAATAGCTTTAGCATTATTTATCAATATGTCTATCACTTTATCTCTAATTATACCCGCTTCTAGGAATCCTAAATCTCCTTTTTTCATGTTTTCCTTAAATTGTTCTACATTTTCTTGATTATATTCTTTTGCAATTTTATCTAATTCCTTGTCTATATCTTCATCAGTTACTGCTATGTTTTCTGATTTTCCAATAGCTTCAAATACTAAGTCTGTTTTTACTCTTCTTTCAGCTATAGGCTTAAGCTGTTTCTTTAAGTCCTCTAATTTGCTTCCAGTTAATTGTAAATATTTATCTAAATCTAACCCTTGCATTCTTAACCTATAGTTGAATTCTTCAATTTCATGTTCTACTTGATGTTCAACCATTACTTCAGGTATATCTACTTCAGAAGAATCAATAACCTTATCAATTACTTTGTTTTCAAATTCCAGCTTTTCTTTTTCCTTTGCATCTTTTTCCAACTTTTCTCTGATGTTGTTCTTGTATTCTTCTAATGTATCAAACTCACTAACATCTTTTGCAAACTCATCATCTAATTCTGGCAGCTCTTTTTCCTTAACTTCGTGGATAACTACTTCGAAGGTAGCTTCCTTTCCTTTCAAGCTTTCCTCAAAATATTCATCAGGGAAGGTTACTTTAACTTCAACAGTATCTCCCTTTTTCTTTCCAATTAATTGCTCTTCAAATCCTGGTATAAAAGTTTTAGAACCAATTTCCAGTCTTTGCTTTTCAGCTGTGCCACCTTCAAATTGTTCTCCATCTACAAAGCCTTTATAATCGATTGTAAGTATATCTCCTTCTTTAGTTTCTCTATCAGATGCGTCTATAATTCTTGCATTCATTTCCTGTATTGCTTTTAATTCTCTTTCTACATCTTCATCTGTTACATTATATTCTACTTTTTCAACTTCTATATTCTTATAATCACCTAATTTAACTTCAGGCTTAACAGTCACCTCAACTGAAATTATAACTGGTTTTCCCTTTTCCATACTCTCTATGTCAATTTCTGGATTGTCAACAGGTTCAAGGTTAAATTTTTCAATAGCTTCTTCATATGCCTTTGGCAAAATGCTATTCAATGCTTCTTCATAAAATACTCCTTCACCATAGTTCAACTCAATTATCTTTCTTGGAGCTTTTCCTTTTCTAAATCCGGGAATGTTAAATTTATTTCTGTTTTTTAAATATGCACTTTGTACTGCTTTTTCAAACTCCTCTTCAGTTAATTCGATGTTGAAGGAAATCTTATTATTTTCATTACTCTTTAGAACGAAATCCATTGATATGCTCCTCTCTAAACATAATATTTTTTCTCCATTTTAAGCTAATTTATTATACCATAAAATTATACCACAATAAACAATATTAGCAAATTCATATGTATTATATCACATTTTTATGTAAATATGAAAAAACCAATGGTATTACCACTGGTTTTTGATGGTGCGGGAGAGAGGACTTGAACCCCCACGTCATATGACACTAGATCCTAAGTCTAGCGCGTCTGCCAATTCCGCCACTCCCGCGTGGCTTTATTTAACTTACTTTATTATTATAACATGTAATAGAATAATGTCAATAAAATTTTTTAAAAAATTTACGGAAATACGACACCATTTTTTATAAATCAGGGAATAAATAATATAACCATCCCTATTTTTGATAAATCGTAGAATAAGGTAGAGAATCATCTACCTTATTCTATCTGGCTAAGCTTCTGATATTCTCTATAGGATACAACTCTGTAACCCTTTTACCTGGCAAATAGTATATCAATACTGTTGTAATAAAAAATATTATTGATGCCATAAAATGTATCCACCATGGATATAACCATAGCCTATAGTTTACTATATCATATATATAGTCTTTAAATGAAAGAGATAATCCTTCTATAGTGCTTATATTTGTTAAGAATAAGACAATAAATATTCCAATATTGGCAACAATAAGAGCCACTAGCCCATTTATTACTCCTACAATGAAATAATGCTTTAAGAATTGAGCCCTAGATACACCTATAGATTGGAGTATTCCTATCCTATTTCTATCCTGCTCAATTCTGGATATTATAGTATTATATAGTATAACGAAGGCTATGGAAACTGCTGTAAACCCTAAAAGGCCTATAATTAAAGCATTATTAAATCCTTCAGTATATAATTGAAAGTTGCTATCCTTATAGTTATACAGTGTATATCCATTTTTATTAGCATAGGCTAAAAGTTTGGCATCAACTATAGGATCAACTCCTCTAAAGTTTGTTTTTATGTGCCAGATAGTACGTCCATACTTAGTAGGGCTTAAAACATTGACCGTAACCTTCATGCTTTCTAAAGTCTGTTGAAACAACCCTAATCTAGAATTTGGATATAAATTCTCCATTCCCTTATAGGAGCCAATTACTATATAAGGTGCCACTGTATTTGAAAATGGCCAAGGGCCTTCTCTATCAAAATAGTAAATAATTCCACCTACCTCTACTTCAATTGTTGTAAAGGAAGCAGAAGAACTTGACTCTGATACCAGCTCATTATCAGAAGATAGATAGATTATATCGCCAGGCTTTACATAGTTTTGCTTTAAATAGTATTTACTATAGCGGCTATTATAAGTAAGCTTATATGAGTTGCTATTTTCCAGGATCCATTTCATCCTATTGTTATCAGTAGTAGCTGACAGTATCTGTTCCTCTGTAATGGATGTATTCTCCGAATCCTCATCAATAGGAAAATATAGAGGTACTAATAGTATAACTTGTTCTCCCTTTTTAAACTTATTCTTATCAATAGTTCCTTCATCTACTGCAAAGATAAACCTGTTGAATACTTGGCTATTTGGGTCTATTCCGTAATACTTTGTTAAAAAGGCATTCTTAATATATTCAGGCAAATTGCTCTGACTTTCTTTATATCTGCTAAAATGATTATTTAATAAAGTATTAGGCAATAGCTTGTAAAATCTATTAAATAGTTCATTGTTTTCAATGCCTTCATACCACAAAAAGGTTTGCTTTCCAACCTTATAGACCTCTACTTCTGTTATACCACCTATGGACTTAATCTCCTCTGCTTTTATCGGTAAGTCAGATATCATTTCTCCAAAATATGTTTCCATTACGTAGTCAGGCCTGCTATTTGCTATTACTGTATCTATATATGTATCAAATGAAAAATAGCATAATAATATAGTTGTCAACATAACTGTAATGGTAATCAGTGATATTCCAAAGGATATTAGGCTTTTACCCTTGTTTAAAGTAAAGTATCTCCAATTTATTCTCCTAAAATTCTGAGGACGAACTACAGTAATTTTTTTGCTTTTTCTTATCTTCACATGCTTTGGAGGTTTTGACATAGTACCAACAAGTGGAATTCTTACTGCATACATGGCTGGTACTGTCATTCCAACAAACAATGCAAAACAGCCAGCAAGTATTCCAAGAATTAACAGCTTGGGGTAAATAAAGAACTGTAGATTTCTTCCTCCTAATATATTCATACCCAAAACAATTAAAGCTGACAACAGAAACCCAGTAGGTACTCCAATCATTAAACCTGATTTTAGAAGGTATAGTCCTTCATATAATAACATCTTAACTATCTGCCCATTGGTGGCACCTATGGATTTGAGAAGCACAATCCTTCTTGACCTTCTCTTCATTTGAGTTAAGAATATCTGAAATATTGCTAAGGCTGTAGCTATGAATATTACTGCTATAATTGCCAATGTCAGTACATACTCTGTAGACCCTGCATATTTTGGATAAGAGAAGTTATTCTTTCTGAAGTTATTAAGATTTATTTCCGACTCTTCCATAGATTTAGCTGGTCCTTCTATGTTTGAATCAGCTTCATCGTATTTTTGAATGTCTACATTCCATTTGTCAATTGATTTTACAGCCTGCTGTATTTCCTCATCTTTTTTCCCATATAATCTAGACCAGTATATCTCGCCATCTTCCAAATATTTTGATTCCTCTTCTGGATATTCCCTGTTAGGATATTTTCCCTTTATTGCGTCATACATATTTTCACCTAATGTATCAGAGTACAGAAATACATTATATCCCATTTCATAATTGGACATATCAAACATGGAATTGTTGTAAAAAGCATTTATAAAGGTATCAGCTCCTTCTTTAGTTATAAATGCATTTGGTGCAGGATACCCTCCTAAATCCCATTTGTCAGTATATGTCTGAATTATCCCTGTAACTATAAACTCTTTCTTCATTATAACCTTCTGCTTTTTTAAAAATCCATCTCTCCTTATTACATCTGGACTTATTTTATCAATATGATTATACGGATAATAATACACATAATCATTTACAAATACAACTAGTACATCGCCTACATGCTCATAAGGTGTATCATGCTGTTTAAGCATATGAGGCCTTATTCCTTCTTCATAAAACTTCTTATTCAAGTCTAATATGTATTGAGCTGGACTCCTATCTAATACTGGAATAGTAATAGCTACTTCTACAGTTTGTCCCACTTCAAGCTCTAGACCCATATTGCTCATTTGGTTCAATTCAACCATTATTTCGTTATCCTTTTCGGGTATTCTTCCTTTATATATAGAAAATCTGCCCATTTCAAGTAATTTATTGTCAAATGTACCTATAACTCCACAGTTATCAGATTCTCCAATTATTTGAGATATGGCTATTTTATCAATATTCTTTTCCAGTTTCAACCTTTCAACAGTTTCTTCATCGGCATCAAGATATGCTGCATGCCACTCTCCATATAAGTCAAGGCGCTGCTCCAATTTGGTCTTATCTATACTTGCTTCAAATATTGTAGATGCTACTATAAAAACAAAGGATAGAGTTATAACTATTTTAAGCAAAAGGGTATCTTTTTTTCTACCTTTTAATCCACTTCTAGCAATCTCAAGCATCTCCATAACATATTCCTTTCTGATAATGTTTTTTATAAGCTAATCTTTCCACCAATTATTAGCATCTTTAACAGTAAATATATTACATCTATAATGGTTAATATCATATCAGCTTGGTTTGAAATTTCCATGTTATTGGTTATAAGTATGTTCTCTGTAGCTTTATGTTCCTACAGAAGATTAAAAACTGAAATATAAAGCAGATGCGCCTTCGTCATAGAGCAGCTAGTTCACTTTTTCCACATTTCTTCACTAGATTTTCTACTTCCAATATAATAGCCATTAATATTACCCCTATTTAGCTATTTTAAAAATCGGCACTCAATGAGTGCCGATTTAAAGTCTAACTATTAAAATAAATATAACTATAGCTATTATAAAAATTGGTCCAAACACTAATAATGCTGAAGCAATTATTGCTAATAAATCTTTTTTCTCTAGCTCAACATTATTACTATCTTCCCCTGTATCATAATCGCTATTTTGTGAATTGCTTTTTTCTTTAAGCCATTTCATAGCGCGGTCAAGTTTTTTTTGATAAAACATAATTTAACAAACCTTTCTATTTATCTCCATTATTTAGCTTATGATGACATGCTACAAAATGACCAGGTCTTACTTCTTCAAATACCGGTGCCACCTTGCTGCAAATATCTGTAGCGTATTTACATCTTGTATGGAATTTACATCCAGGTGGTGGTGATATTGGGCTTGGAATATCTCCTTCCAATATTACCTGCTTCTTCTCTTTATCAGGATCAGTTGTTGGTATTGCTGCTAATAGAGCTTCAGTATATGGATGCATTGGATGTGAATATAGCTCTTCAGTATCAGCAAGCTCTATAACATTTCCTAAATACATTACAGCAACTCTGTCGCTGATGTATTTTATAACACTTAAGTCGTGTGAAATAAACAAGTAGGTTAAGTTTTGCTTTTCCTTTAGGTCTAGCAACAGATTTATTATCTGTGATTGTATAGATACGTCTAATGCTGATACTGCTTCATCACATACAATAAATTTTGGTCTCAAAGCTACAGAACGTGCAATACCAATACGTTGTCTTTGACCTCCTGAAAACTGATGTGGATATCGATGCAAGAAGTATGGTGCTAGTCCACAATCATCCATGGTCTTTAAAACATAATCTTGTACATTCTTATCATTTCTTGCAAACATATTGTGGGCAAATAAAGGTTCTGCTATTATCTGACCTACTGTTAATCTTGGATTTAAGGAAGAATATGGATCCTGGAATATCAATTGTAAATCTTTGCGCAATACTCTCATCTCATCTTCAGTTAACTTTGTAAGGTCAATGCCTGAATCTTTATATGATTCATAGCTTTCAAATTCTGGGTGTTGTTTACATTTTTCTTTTAACTTTTCAATGTCATTGTGGATGGTTTGAATTTCCACATTGAGTTTTTCTATTTTCTTCTCATTTTCCTTGATTTTAGCAGTATATTTGCTTGTCTTTCTATCTACTTCTTCCTTGCTGGCATTTTTCTCCTGAAGCACAGATTTAATGCCATCTATCTTAGCTTGATTTTCCTCAATTTCACTTCTTAATTTGCTTACTTCTATTTTTAACTTATATTCTTTTATTAATACTTTAGACACTTCATTAAGGTTATCCGAAAGTAACAGTCCTCCAACTAATCTTGCCAAATCTAAAAATAGGTTCTTCCTACTTTTTTCTACAGCACGTGCTTTTTCTAAGGCTTCATACTTTTCATCGCCTTCTGGTAATTTTTCATAAGTTTGATATGCTTCTTTCTCCTTATTTTCTAATTCTTTTAACTCCTTATGCTTATTGCTTAAATTCTCCAATATATCTAAAACATATTTTGGTGCTAATTCTTCTAATTCTCTTCCATAATAAATAGTAAGTCCATCTGTTTGCTCATATAGCTGTAAAAGGGAACGTCCTAAGGTAGATTTGCCACAGCCGCTTTCACCTACTAGACCCAATGTCTCCCCTTCATATATATCCAGGCTTATATCATCATTAGCTTTTACAACTCTTACTTCCCTGTTAAACATCGAATTACCCTT
>ENA-OWOZ01000300-OWOZ01000300.1-bioreactor-metagenome-genome-assembly--contig:-NODE-300-length-68101-cov-21.234064_pt1 | contig 68101 bp, 71 predicted proteins | sample MGYA00238140_ERZ651804 | MGnify/ENA primary metagenome ERZ651804 (study PRJEB26910, sample SAMN07631232) | bioreactor metagenome | isolation source: Switchgrass digestor | place: USA: Dartmouth...
ACAGGTTCTGACAGAAATTCTAAAATTACCAGGCAAAACAAATTTAAATTATTTATTGACATTTAATAGCTGGTCTCAAATTAGTCTCCTACTGAATTCATATAATATTATAATCAAAAATAACCAGTTCAACAACAAAGAAGGTTGGGTATTAATCCCAACCTGTCTACTTAATATATTTGTCTATAATATTCACTATTTCGTCTATTTTTTCTTCTCCCTGTGTCTCGCTTTCCAGTATGGCATTCTTTACACATGTTCTTAAATGTGCATTTAACACATCTATATTGGCTTTTTTCAATAAAGCTATTGCTGATAGTATTTGAGTTGATATATCAACACAATATCTGTCTTCCTCAATCATCTTAATTATACCATCAATTTGTCCCCTTACTGTCTTAAGCTTCAAAGCTGCATTTTTCTTGCCACAATTCATTATATTCACCTACTATTTAATTTCAATCACATCATATCCTGCATCTTCTACAGCTTCCTTTAATTTCTCGTCTACTAGATTTTCTCCTTCTATTTCTACTTTCTTACTGCTTAAATCAACATTTACATTGGATACTCCATTTAATTCCTTTAATGCTTTTGTTACTGCCATAACACAGTGATTACATGACATACCTTCTACTAACATAATCTTTTTCATATTAACTCCTCCTTATATTTTTATTTAAAATTTCTTAATCTTAATGAATTAGTAACTACTGATACAGAGCTAAAGGCCATTGCAGCTCCAGCTATCATTGGGTTTAAAAACCCAAAAGCTGAAAATGGTATTCCTATTGAATTATAGAAAAATGCCCAGAACAGATTTTGCTTTATTGTTCTCATAGTCTTATGGCTTAATCTAATGGCAGTTACTATACTCATTAAGTCTCCCCTCATAAGGGTAATATCAGCAGCCTCTATGGCTACATCAGTACCTGTTCCAATGGCAAATCCTACATCAGCAGCAACTAAGGCAGGAGCATCGTTAATTCCATCTCCAACCATTCCAACTTTTTTTCCTTCAGCTTTTATCCTTTCTACCATTTGTGCTTTGTTTTCTGGTAATACTTCTGCCAGTACATTCTTTATTCCTACCTGCTTTCCTATGGCTTTCGCTGTTCTTTCATTGTCTCCAGTTATCATATATACTTCCAGCCCCATATCAATTAGCTTCTCAATGGCTTCTTTTGAGCTTTCCTTTATTTTGTCTGCCACTGCTATTATTCCTTCTATATTTCCATCTATTGCAACAAGCATAGCAGTTTTTCCTTCTTCCTCAAGTTGTGATAATCTTTCTTCTAAAGACTTCACATCTATATTCTCTTCTTCCATGAGCCTTCTATTTCCCACATATATATTTTTATCATCAATACTTGCTTTGATTCCCTTTCCAGGTATTGCGCTAAACTTTTCTGCTTCCTTTATCATAAGAAGCTCCTCTTCGGCCTTTCTTACTATAGCTTGCCCCAATGGATGCTCTGACGTTTTTTCAACAGTTGCCGCTATATTAAGCAATTCATCTCTACTCATTTCTCCTAAAGAGATAATATCTGTAACCTCAGGTTCCCCTTTTGTTATGGTTCCAGTTTTATCAAATACTATGGTATCCATTTCATGAGCTCTTTCAAGATGCTCTCCTGACTTAAACAGTATTCCATTTTCTGCTCCCTTACCTGTTCCTACCATTATTGCTGTAGGCGTTGCCAAGCCTAAAGCGCAAGGGCAAGCTATTACAAGAACAGCCACTGCATTTATAAGGCCAGTATTGAAGTTTCCTTGTATTAGATAGTATATAAAAAAGGTAATCAATGCAATACCAATTACTACTGGCACAAATATTCCTGATATCCTGTCTGCTAGCCTTTGAACAGGTGCTTTGGAGCCTTGAGCATCTTCAACCAGCTTAACTATTTGAGATAAAACTGTATCCTTGCCTACCTTTGTGGCTTTAAACTTAAAGGAACCAAATTTATTTATGGTAGCCCCAATAACTTCATCTCCCACAGATTTGTCTATAGGTATGCTTTCACCAGTTATCATAGACTCATCAATAGAAGAATTGCCTTCGACTATAACTCCATCAACGGGTATTTTTTCCCCAGGTCTAACTACTATAGTATCTCCTATTTTTACATTCTCTACTGGTAAATCCACTTCTTCTCCACCTCTTATAACCCTTGCTGTTTTAGGCTGGAGTCCAACCAGCTTTTTAATGGCTTCAGAGGTCCTTCCCTTTGCTATAGCTTCAAAGGTCTTTCCTAATAATATAAGTGTAATAATAACTGCTGAGGCTTCAAAGTAGAACTCATGAACTCCAATAATTAGATTGTATAAGCTATAAAAGTAGGCTGCTGAAGTTCCCATGGCTACCAATACATCCATATTTGCTCCTCCACCTCTTAAGGACTTATAAGCACCTATATAGAACCTGGAGCCAATTACAAATTGAACAAAGGTTGCCAAAACAAGTTGAAAATACCCATTTGTAAGTATATTGTGATTTCCAGCCATATGGAAGAACATAGCAGAAAACAATGGTAGAGAAAATATAGCTGATATAATAAAGGATGTCTTTAGAGATTTTATCTCTTTTTCCCTCATTTCTCTTTCCTTGTCTACATTCCTTTCTACCTCAACTTCCGCTTTATATCCAGCTCTTTCTACAGCTTTTATAAGTACCTCATCCTCTATTGCACCTGAAGGAAATTCTACTACTGCCTTATTAGTAGAAAGGTTTACACTGGCAAATGTTACACCTTCTACCTTATTTAGAGCCTTTTCTACTCTAGTTGAACAAGCTGCACAGGTCATTCCCTCTATCAAAAGAGTTTTTCTTTCAAGAGGCACTTGGTAGCCTGTTTTCTCTATGACATCAACAAGGTCTTGTATGTTTAACTTTTCATCGTCGTATTCCACATTGGCTTTTTGTTGCAGCAGGTTTACAGAAGTGTCAATTATACCATTCAGCTTCTTCAATGCCTTTTCCACTCTGGCTGAACAAGCTGCACAGGTCATTCCTAATACATCTATAGTAACCTTTTTTATAGTCATACATATTCTCCTCTCTATCCCCCCTCTGGGGGGGTGGTATGTTTTTATTATACCCCTGAGCTTTGTTCTTGTAAACATTTTTTATAAAACATTTCCAATCTTATTGATTTTATAACTAGTTTGTGTTAATATAATAACAGCACTAATTGATAGTGATTATCATTACCGCATTGTAGAGAGGTGATTTTCATGCTGACCAAATCTTTAACTAAATTAAATTCTGGAGAAAGCTGTAGAATTCAAAAAATCAACGCAGGTATGAACGCCACTAGAAGGCTTTATGAAATGGGATTGAATACAGGCTCCAATATCAAGGTCGTAAAAAATGATATAGGGCCTGTTATTGTATCTATTTATGGAAATAAAATTGCTGTAGGGCGAGGACTGGCGGAAAAAATCATTGTAGGAGATTAGAGGAGGATTTGTATGAACACAATAGCACTTGTTGGTAATCCTAATAGCGGTAAGACAACTTTATTCAATGCCCTAACTGGATCAAATCAGCGTGTAGGCAATTGGCCAGGAGTTACTGTAGAAAAAAAAGAGGGAAATATTAAGTACAAAGGTCAGATTTACACAATAATAGACCTGCCCGGAACCTATAGCTTAGGCTCTTTTTCTGAAGATGAAATTGTAGCAAGGGATTTTATACTAAAAGGTAACCCTGATGTTGTAATAAATGTTATAGATGCAACTAATATTGAAAGAAATTTATACCTTACTACTCAGCTTTTGGAAATGGGAGCCAAGATAGTAATTGCACTTAATATGATAGATGAAGCCAATGCAAAGAAAATTGAAATAGATGTAAATGCCCTTTCCAAAAAAATAGGTGCTCCCGTTGTTCCTACCATAGCCTCAAAGAAAAAGGGAATTGAGGATTTGGTGAGCAAAGCTGTAGAATTGATTCATAAAAATGCAGATTTTAAAGCTCACATTAGCTATGGAGAAAACATTGACAGGGAAATTGAGAACATAAAAACAGTATTAAAGGATGCAAATTTGGATTACCCTGCAGACTGGGTTGCAGTAAAGGCTCTGGAAGGAGATCAGTATATTTTAAAGAAACTGGAAGAAGATCATGATTTAAAGGTGTCAAACCTTCTAAAAAATCTAAAGGATAAAATAGGGGATTTTGAACTGGAGATTATAGATAAGAGATACGAATTCATAAACAATATTACCAATGAAGCGGTAAAATTTCCTGAGGAATATATAGAAACAGTTTCAGACAAAATAGACAAGGTTATTACCCATAAGATATTAGGCTTACCTATTTTCGCACTTATAATGTTTATTGTATTTGAATTGACTTTTGCTATCGGACAAGATTTTTTAGGAGGATATGTAGGTACAGCTATTGAAATATTGGGTTCAGCTGTAGAAAATCTCCTCATTAGCTTAAATGCACCTGATTGGCTAATATCCTTCTTTATTGAAGGTATAATAGGTGGTATAGGAACAGTATTAGAGTTTGTGCCACTAATAGTAGTACTTTATATGTTAATGGGAATTCTAGAGGATAGTGGATACATGGCAAGAGCTGCCTATATTATGGATAATATAATGAGAGCCCTTGGGCTTCAGGGAAAGACCTTTATATCCATGATTATAGGATTCGGATGTAATGTTCCCGGTGTTATGTCAACAAGGACATTAGATAATAAGAAGGACAGAATGATAGCTATACTGATAAACCCATTTATGTCCTGTGGTGCCAGAATTCCAATCTACCTGTTGTTTATATCAGCTTTTTTCCCTGATCATGGGGGACTGGTATTGTTTTCCCTATATTTCTTGGGAATAGTAATTGCTTTATTAATAGCCAAGATATTTAGCAAGACTCTATTTAAAGGAGAATCCTCCTATTTTATAATGGAACTGCCTCCTTATAGATTCCCAACTGTAGAAAATGTTCTTAGAAATATGTGGGATAATGTATCTGAATTCTTAGTAAGAGCTGGTACAACAATATTCATTGTTGTTGCAATACTATGGGTCTTAGCAATGCTTCCTGTTGGAGTGGAACCTTATAGTCAAAGTAGCATTCTTGGAAAAATAGGAACCTTCATTGCACCAATATTTGCTCCAGCAGGATATGGAACATGGCAGGCAGCTGTAGGATTGTTTTCAGGAATAGCTGCCAAGGAAGCTGTAGTTGCAATATTGGGAATGGTCTATGCCGGTGTTGAAGAGGGTACAGCCTTAGTAACTGCTATTCAATCAGCCTTCACTCCACTTTCAGCTGTATCTTTTATGGTAATGACCCTGTTGTATACTCCTTGTGCTGCAACATTAAGTGTTATAAAGAAGGAAACAGGCTCAACAAAATGGACCTTATTCAGTGCGCTATATAGCTTTGCTATAGCATGGTTAATGTCAGTTATTGTATATCAAGTGGGAAATGCTATAGGATTAGGTTAATCTCGAAGGAGATGATGAGTTGTTAAAGGAAGTTTTAAAAGAAATTAAAGACAGCAAATATGTGTCTAAAACCAGTATAGCCAAAAAATTAAATACTACAGAAGATGTCATTGAACAAATATTTTCTGAACTAGATAGAATGGGATATATTAGGGAAGACAATGCCAAAAGCTGTAATATGAAGTGCAAGGGATGTTCCTTTGCAAGCCTGTGTAACAAGGTTCCAATAAATACAGTAATGATAACTGAAAAAGGTGAGAAACTACTTAATAAGTAGTCCTTTATATAAGTAAATATTAACTATTTAGGTGTACTCTATAGAGTATACCTTTTGCTTTTTATATACTTTTAAATTTATTCTTTTTAGGTTATAATTAAGTTAAATATATGGAACTTTTTCGATAAATATCAAAAAAGGAGACTTTAGCAATGACGAATATTGATTGGAAAGATAAAAAAAATTTAAGTATGCTGGCTGACTTCTATGAATTTACAATGGCTAACGGATACCTGGAAAATGGTATGAAGGATACAATTGCATATTTCGATATGTTCTTTAGAACCATACCGGACGATGGTGGATATGCTATAATGGCTGGTGTTGAACAGCTTATTGGATACTTAAGCAATCTGAAGTTTTCAGATGAGGACATAGAATACTTCAGATCCAAGAACATATTTAGTGAAGAATTTTTGGACTACCTTAAAAACTTTAAATTTCAATGTGATGTATGGACTATACCTGAAGGGACTCCAATATTTCCAGGAGAACCTCTCGTAATAGTAAGAGGACCTATAATACAAGCTCAAATAGTTGAAACTATGATTTTAATAACTGTAAACCACCAAAGCCTTATAGCTACTAAGGCTAACAGAATAGTACGAGCAGCTCAAGGTAGACCTGTAATGGAATTTGGAGCAAGACGTGCTCAAGGCTACGAAGGAGCAATTTTAGGAGCAAGAGCTGCTTATATAGGTGGAGTTTCAGGTAGTTCCTGTACCATTGTTGACAGAGATTTTAACATACCAGCCTTAGGCACAATGGCCCACAGCTGGGTTCAGCTGTTCCCTACAGAATTGGATGCCTTTAAGGCCTATGCAAGGCTTTATCCAGATAACTGTGTACTGTTGGTTGATACCTATAATGTTTTAAAGTCTGGAGTACCAAATGCAATTAAAACCTTCAATGAAGAAGTTATTCCAAGAGGATTTAGGCCAAAGGGTATAAGAATAGATAGCGGTGATATATCCTATCTATCTAAGGAAGCAAGGAAAATGTTAGATGCAGCTGGATTTGAAGATTGTCCTATCGTAGCATCCAGCAGCTTAGATGAATATATAATAAGAGACCTATTAGACCAAGGTGCAAAAATTGACTCCTTTGGCGTAGGAGAGAGACTTATAACAGCTAAATCTGACCCAATATTTGGTGGTGTATATAAGCTAACTGCAGTAGAAGTAGATGGAAAGATCATACCAAAGATTAAGGTAAGCGAAAATGTAGAAAAGATTACTAATCCTGGATTCAAGCAGTTATACAGGTTGTACGATAGAGAAACCAATAAGGCAATTGCTGATGTCATAACTCTACACGATGAGGTAATAGATGATACAAAACCCTATGAAATATTTCATCCATTATATACCTGGAAGAGGAAGACTATAACCAACTTTTATGCCAGAAAGCTATTGATAAAAATATTTGATAATGGAAATCAAGTTTATGAATCTCCAGATATACATAAAATTAGAAACTACTGTAAAGAACAATTAGACACACTTTGGGAAGAAGTAAAGCGTTTTGAAAATCCTCATCAATACTTTGTAGATTTATCTCTACCCTTATGGAGCATTAAGCATAAACTATTAGAAGAGCATAGATAGACACTTAGCTGAAAAGAACCTTCTATAATTATAGAAGGTTCTTATTTTATATAGCTATTTTAAAAGCGAAGGGAAAAAATATTTTTTTCCATTAGCTTCTTTTTTCATATCCCAATTATACAAGTTTTTCATAGCTAGATTAGCAACCTCAATACTATGATCAACAGTTTTGTCCGTATATTTAAATGAATTATCCACACGATTTGCTACCACTGTAAATATTGCACCAGCACGTAAGTTATAAAGAGAACTTATTGTTAAAACAGTTGCAGCTTCCATTTCAAAATTCAATACACCTGCTGCCTGCATATCTGATACCAATGTTTTCATAAAGCTTTGACTATATCCCTTATATCCAGGACGGCCCTGACCACAGAAGAAGGAAGCAGCTGTATATCCAATTCCCACATGGTAAGTATATCCTAATTGTTCTGCAGCTTCAATTAAGGCTAAAGTTACTTCATAATTTGCTAATGCTGGATAGGAATTAGTTACATAGCTATCACTGGTTCCTTCCATTCTTACTGCACCAGTGCAAATAATTAAATCTCCAGGTTTAATATGCTTTTGTATTGTTCCACATGTGCCTACACGAATTAGAGTATCACATCCAATCTCCGCTAAATCCTCTATAGCACTTGCTGTAGAACCTCCTCCAGCACCTGTAGAACAAGCAGAAATATCCATATCTCCAATTTTTCCAGTATAGGTTACGTGTTCTCTATAATCTGCAACAAAATGTGCGCTATCCCAAGTTTGGGCAATTTTTTCTACTCTCTTTGGGTCTCCAGGAAGTAAGACATATTTTGCTACATCTCCTTTTCCACAGGCTATATGGTATTGCTTACCATTCTTATCTGTTGGCCTTGATGCATTTCCCCATTCATTGTTCATTATATTCTACCTCCTTAATTATCAATATGTTTGCCAACACCAGCTGGGCCACGTGATCCACCTAGTCCTAAAGCAATTACTAAAAGTGTAAATACATATGGAGTCATCATTACTAGCTGGGAAGGGAATATGTTTTGGAATATAGTTTGAAGTGCATCAAAGAATCCGAAGAAAATACTTCCTCCTAATACACCCAAAGGATTATATTTACCAAAAGCATTAATAACTACAGCTATATAACCTCTTCCAGCAGTCATCTCCTCTACAAATAAATTCATCTGCCCAATTGATAAATAGGCTCCTGCAAAACCAGCAAGACAACCACTCATGGCAACTCCAAAATACTTATAAGCTGTAACATTTAATCCAACAGTACTAGCTGCATGTGGATTTTCACTAACCATTCTCATTCTAAGTCCAATTTTAGTTTTATACATAAATATCCAGCTTACTATTACCAATAGTATAGCCAAAAAGAACAAAATATTTTGTGCTCCTAATATTTTCCCTATAACTGGAATACTATTTATCCATTGCCAATTTGGTTTTTTGAAGGCTTCAACTATGGGAGACTTTCCACTCATTCCGTATATTTCATTTAGTAGCAATGGTGTTACTGCAGTTGCTAATAAGTTAACACACATTCCACTAATTGATGCATTTACTTTATAAGTTACATGCATAATAGCATGTAGCATAGAGAAAATTGCACCAAACAGAACCCCAAAGAGTAGACCTAGCCATGCATTTCCTGTTATATAAGATCCTAATACAGAAAAGAAGGACCCTGCCAACATCATACCTTCTAATCCCAAATCGCTTACTCCTGCCCGCACAGAAAAGCATCCTCCCAGGGCAGCTAATATTAAAGGTACTGAACTTCTCAAAGTGGAGGATATAATAGAATAAATCACTTCCGTATTAAATGTCATGGGTTTTCACCTCCATATGCTCCTCCCTACTGGACTTTGGTTTAACCTTTTTAACCTGTTTAGTAATTGCTTTAATCAAATCTGGAGCTGCAACAAAAATTAGCACAAGTACCTGAATAATATCAACTAATTCTACAGGTATAGAAGTTGTACGATTTAAAGTAATAGTTCCTGATCTTAAAATACCTATTAGAAAAGCTGAAAATATTACACCTATAGGGTTATATGCAGCCAATGCTGCTATAGAAATACCTCCAAAACCATATCCTGATGAAAAACCTTCCACAAACCTATAGTTAACCCCTAATACCATAGCTGCTCCACCTAAACCTGCTATAGCTCCACTTAAAGCAAATGTTACTAAATAGGTTTTAGATACATTAATTCCAGCAACATTGGAAGCCTTCAAATTATGTCCTGTTACCTTAATCTCATATCCAAATACTGTTTTTTCCAACAAGTACGCAAGCAAACAAGCTGTAAGTATTGCTACAAATATTGCTGTAGTAAGTTGGGTCTGTGGTATTAATTTAGTCAGTTTTGCAGTATCTTCAATCATTTTAGTTTGCCCTACTCCACTACCAGGGGGTTTAAGAGGCCCATTAGCCAGATAGCTAGTAAAGAAGATAATAATTTGATTCAACATAAGAGATACTATTATTTCATTGGCATTTAAATAGACTTTACATAATGCAACAAATAATGCAACTAATCCGCCCGCTATAAATGCTGCAGCAAAGCCTGCAAATGCATGAATTCCACTTGGAAGGTTAGTAATATAAGCACCAACTAAGGCTGCTGCCATAGCTCCTGCATAAAGCTGTCCTTCAGCTCCAGTATTAATCATTTTTACTTTATAAGCAAAGGCAAATGCCAATCCAGTAAAAATAAGAGGTGTTGCCTGACTTAAAGAAAGGGCAAATCCTTTTACAGTACCAAGGGAAACACCAAAAATTGCCATATAGCTTTCTATTGGAGAGTAACCACTTATACCAATAATAACCATACCTAAAATCAATGAAATAATCAATGCAACAGCAGAATTTATAAAAGAACTTCTCATTTTGATCTTCCCTGCATTGTCTGTCTTTTTAACCATGATGTCTACCCTCCTCTACCATATAATTCCCACCTGTCATTAGAAGCCCCATCTCTATTTCGCTTAATTCTCCTGGCATGCTTTCTGATACGATTTCTCCTTCATAAAGAACTAGAATTCTATCACTTAAAGCTCTAACCTCATCTAAATCTGCAGATATTAATAGAACAGCTGCACCTCTATCTCTTAATTCTATCAGTTGTTTGTGTATATATTCTGATGCGCCAATATCAACTCCTCTAGTTGGATGTGCAACTATAATTGCTTTAGGTTCCCTGCTAAAAACTCTGGATATTATAATTTTCTGTTGATTTCCACCTGAAAGGGAGCTCACAGCAGAATATATGCTAGATGCCTTGACTAAAAAATCTGTTTTTAGCTTTTCTGCATATTGAGAAATTTGCTTTTTTAAAAGTAGACCTTTCTTATTGCAAAATTCAGATTCTCTGTGATAACCTAAAATCATATTGTCCATAACAGACATCTCTTTGACTAATCCCATTGAAAGCCTATCTTCGGGTACATGTCCAATTCCTGCTTTCAAAAAATCAGAGCTTTTGCCTGTTATCTCCTTACCATCCAAAGTAAGTCTCATAGACTTTGGTTTCCTAATTCCTGTTAATGCCTCTATAATCTGTGTTTGACCATTTCCTTCAATACCTGCTATTCCTAAAATCTCTCCATGATGAATATCAAAGGATACATTTTTTACCTTTTCCTTTCCATCCTCTTCTATTGTCAAGTTTTCAACTTTTACACATACATCTCCTATGTGTTTAGCAGGTCTACGAGCTTGCAAATTTACCTCTCGCCCAACCATCATTTCAGAAAGTTCTTTTGTTGAAACCTTTTTTGGATCTACATTATCGTTTATCAGATTTCCATCCCTCAAAACTACAACTCTATCCGCTATTTCTTTTGTTTCCTTCAGCTTATGAGTAATAATTATTATACTCTTTCCATCATCTTTTAAGCGTCTTAAAACTGCAAATAAATCATCTACTTCATGAGGAGTTAAAACTGCTGTTGGCTCATCTAAAATAATAACATCTGCTTTTCTGTAGAGAACTTTTAAAATTTCTACCCTTTGTTGCTCACCTACAGAAAGCTTTTCTACCTTTATATCTGGATCAACATTAAAATTAAACTTGGAAATCAAATCTATTACTTCCTGCCTTGCCTTTTTCTTATCTAAGAAGATATTACTACCTGGTTCACTTCCAGCAATAATGTTTTCAATAACAGTAAATGCAGGTACCAGCATAAAATGCTGATGTACCATGCATATACCCTTCTCGATAGCATCTATAGGACGTTTAAATTTTACAGGTTCTCCATTGTAGAAAATTCTTCCTGAACTAGGGGCAGTCATACCATATAGTATTTTCATCAAAGTAGTCTTACCAGCACCGTTTTCACCCAATAATGAAACAATTTCCTGCTTATTAAGGGTAAAATCTACTCCTTTTAATGCAACTGTTCCAGGATAGATCTTTGAAATGTTCTCCATCCTTATTATTTCCACTTGCTATCACCTCAAAATTATGACGTTTCATTCAGATACTTCTACTTATAATACTGGTTTTGAGAAACCCATTCATCTATTTGGTCTAAATCAGTTGGTAAAGTAAGTTCTCCATTTGCAATTTTTGATCTGATATCATCTAATATTGCTACAACATCTTCTGGTATTTCAATGTTAAGTCCAGTTGTATCATAATTACATACTCCTTCAGGAATACCTAAAACAGTGCTGCCAGGTTTCCAAGTTCCATTTTGAATACTCTCTATTTCCTGTACAACAAATAACCAAACCTTCTTTAGAGAAATAGCTAAACTTCTATCAGGATCTATCATTGCCAAAGATGTACCTATTACATAGCGATTCTTTTCTTCAGCAGCATAGAATACTCCTTGAGTAGAGGAACCTGCGTTGGCACTAACTATATCTGCTCCTCTTTCATACATCATAAGTGCTAATTCCTTTGCAGTTGCTGGATCTTTATATGATCCTATATAATTTGTAAGAATTTCAACATCTGGGTTAATATATTTTGCTCCTGCAATAAAACCAGTTGCTTGTCCCCTAGATGTTGGTGTATCCATTGCAATTGTAAAACCAATTATATTCTCTGGATTGCTTAAAGGAAATCTTTCATCCTGTGTTGCAATTCCAGCTAATACTCCTGAAAGAAAATGTTGATCTGGATAAGCTGCAGATAGACTGTGGATATTATCATATCCTTCTACAATTGTATCTAACATACAGAATCTTTGCTCTGGATATTCTTCAGCCACCATCTTTAATGCATCTACTTGTTCAGTACTGATTGCTATAATTACATCGTATTCTCCAGAATCTGCATAAGCTCTAAGCTGAGTTTCAAATTCAGCTACATCCTTTGGTTCACAATAGTCAAAACTTGCACCAAATTTCTCTACTGCCATTTCAGCACCTTGATATACTTCATCGTTATATCCATTGTCTCCTAACCCACCTGCTCCAAATAGAACTGCAAATTTAACTCCTTCTTCCTTTGGGCTTTCAGTATCAGGTGTTTGATTATTTGAGCCTGAGTTCTTTTGGCCACATCCTACTAAAAGAGAAATCAATAAACAAGCTAAAAGTGTTAAACTTAATATACGTTTCTTCACTTTACTTACCTCCTAGATTGTATAATTTATAATTCTATAGCATTTCTAATGCTATTTCCATCATATTTGTAAAGCTACTTTGTCTTTCATCAGCTGTAGTTTTTTCACCAGTTATAATATGGTCTGAAACAGTAAGAATACCAAGGGCATTTTTCCTTGCTCTAGCAGCTACAATATACAATGCTGCAACCTCCATTTCTACGGAAAGAATTCCCATATCTCTCCACTTAATCTGGCTATTTCCATCTTCAGGATAAAAAACATCTGTAGATAGAACATTGCCAACCTTATAAGGGATACCAAGGCTTTCCGCGCTTTCTACTGCTTTCCTTAATAAAGCATAGGAGGCAATAGCAGAAAATGTTCCATCAAGCTTAAACTGGTTAATATAGCTTGTGTCATAACATGCTCCCATTGCAATTATTACATCCCTCAGCTTTAAATCAGGAGAAATTCCTCCAGTAGTTCCAAGGCGAATTATATTTTTTACATCATATAAGTTGTAGAGTTCATATGCATGTACTGCCATACTAGGAGATCCTATGCCATGTGCCATAACAGAAACAGGTTTTCCCTTATAAGTTCCCGTATAAGCATACATACAGCGAATCTCATTAATTTGCTTTACATTTTCCAAATAGTTTTCTGCTATATATTTTGCTCTTAACGGATCTCCAGGCATTAGCACTGTTTCTGCAAATTCTCCTGGCTTAGCAGCGATATGATGAGTTGGTGCTTTTAATGCCATTTCTACCCTCCTTTTTTATTTATTTTAATTTAGACAACTCAGTAACATATGGTGCTCTAATTACTCCCACTTCTGTGATAATACCGCTTATCATTTCATTTGGTGTTACATCAAAAGCAGGATACAATGCTCTGGTATTTTCTGTAGTAATAAGTTGTCCATTTAAATGCGTCACTTCATATTCAGAACGATATTCAACATCAATATCCATTCCTTCCTTTAGAGTAAAATCTATAGTATGAGAAGAAGTTGCTGTGTAGAATGGTATACCATTTTCCTTTGCAGCTAATGCATGCATATAAGTACCTACCTTGTTGATTAAATCTCCATTGGATGCAACTCTATCAGATCCAACTACTACCTTATTAATCTTCCCAAGGCGCATCAGATATCCAGACATTCCATCTGTAATGAGTGTATGAGGAATCCCAAATTTATCTAGCTCATATGCTGTAATACGCGCTCCTTGCAAATAGGGTCTTGTTTCACAACAATATACATGGATATTCTTTCCTTCAAGGAAAGCTGTCCTTATGACAGAAAGTGCCCTACCGCCAAATCCAGAACCAGCTAAAGCGCCAGAATGACAGTGAGTTAAAATGGAATCCCCATCTTCAATAACTTCTGAACCATATTTTCCTAGCCTTTTTTCAAATTCCAATTGCTCTTCAAGAATATCACAGCCTTTTTCCATGAATTCCTCATAAAATGATTCTTCAGGACATTCTTCTGCATATTTTATCAATCTATCTACAGTCTTTGATAAATTGACTGCAGTAGGCCTAGTTGCTTTCAACTCCTCACCTGCAGAAATAACAGCTTTTTTGCTTCCTCTACTAATTTTTAAAGCAAGAAGCATACCATAAACGCCTGCAATACCTATGGCACCGGAACCTCTTATTGCCATATCCTTTATGCCTTTAGCTAACTGGTCTACTTGCGTTATCTCTACAATTTCAGTTTCATGGGGAAGCTTTCTCTGATCAATCATATGCAAACGTTTATCATCCATCCAAATTGGCATAAGTAAATTCTCTTCCTTCCACTGCTGTGTTAACTCAAGTAATCTATCCACTTTCTCTCCTCCATCTATTTGTTAAATATTTTTTTAAATAGCTCTCTATTTGCAGCTACCTGTACTTGAATAAAGGCTTGTTTAGAAGTCTGTTCAATTAGATCAGCAATATTAAATGCTTCTTCTAAGGAACGCCCTACTGTGCAGATTCCATGCTCTTTCATTAGAATACCTTTGCTTTCAGGATTTTCCTTAAATGCTCTTATTACATATTCCCGTAGTTCATCACTTCCTGCTGGTGCAGGTTCTATAAATGGTACATGACCTACAACTTTTTTTGAAGTTACAGTAACAAAAGGCAATTCTATTTCATTATTTGCTAGAGCTATTGAGTAACTTGGATGGCAATGAATGAATGCATTTACTTCAGGACGTAATTTAAACACTCCTAAATGGAATCCCATTTCCTTTGAAGGCTTTCCATTTCCATATACTACTTGTCCATTCTCATCTACTATAACCACATCAGACTCTGTCATTAACGCCATACTTACTCCTGTTTTCTTAATAGCAAATAGATTTGTTCCAGGTACTCTACAGCTTACATTTCCTCCTGAAGCCTGTGTATAATTCTTTTTGTATAATAAGTGACAAAATTTAACTATTTCGTTTCTGATTTCTTTATAATCCATTATTTTACCATCCTTTCATCCTTATTGGACGTCCAACGTCTTATGATGTCATTATAATAACATATGTATTTTTTACTGTCAATTTGTTTGTTTCAAAAAAATAAATATTTAAAATATTCCTTTTTAATTATTGCTTAAGTATATGAAGTTAACTATTTTAGCCATTTTCTAGTTTTCTTGACAAATTATTAAAGGTTATACTATACTAAACTAAGAATGAAATTATGATTTTAAGGAAGTGTATTTCTTTTATGAAAATAATAAACAGAACCTTATCATCACAAGTAAAAGAAGTAATATTAGATATGATTAACAATTCGGAGTTCATGAGTAAGCTTCCTTCCGAGCAAAAATTGGCTTCTGAACTCGGAGTAAGCAGAAATACTGTAAGAGAAGCTTTGAAAACTCTGGAAAATGAAGGATTAGTAATTTCCCGTCATGGAGTTGGTACATTTGTCACCCGGTATAATGGAACCGAAAATATAAGATATAATATTGCTACACTTGATAGTACGACTAAAATAATAACAGATCATGGATATACTCCTGGTACGAAAAGCATTTATTATGATGTTCGTATAGCATCAGATTATATATCAAAGCTACTTGGAAGCGATACTCCTTTAAAAATTCTATATATAGAACGTGTAAGAACTGCAAACGGAAACCCTATTATCTTTGTGAAAGACTATATACCTTATAAAGATGGAATGTTAGAAAAATATGCCAAAATGAAAAATGAATCTCTGTTCAACTTTGTAAACAATTATAGACCAGTTTCTTTTTCTAACTGCTCCATACACGCTGTGCTAAGTGATGAACAGATTATGGACAAGTTGGAATTAGATGAACCAAAGGCACTTTTACTATTAAAGCAAACTCACTATTCTTCAAGAGGTATTCCAGTATTTTATTCTGATAGTTATTTCATAACAGAAAAGCTAGAATTTAATCTGATTAGGCGCTATGTTTAATAGTCTATAACTTTATTATTGACATAGTAAAGATTATTTGTTATTTATAGTTGTAGGACGTCTGTCGTATTATGTTAATAATTCCCCGAAAAGGAGATGATATCATGAAGTACCTTTATCTTAAAAGCAGTTCACATCAAAACCCAGACTTGGAGCAAAAAGCACATGACTTATTTAAGTATGTGGAAAAAAGAATTGGATATTCGTTTACTAGAGGAACTGTAGATGAAATAAAGAATGAACCAGTTTCTATTGTCTATGTAGCTACTGGTGGAACCGCAGGTATGTTTAAATCTGCTTTAAATTCTCTAAAAGAGCCAATTATTATTATTACCAGCAATAGCGATAATTCATTATCTGCATCTATGGAAATGATGACATACCTTTCAAATAAAGGAACTAAAGGAAGACTGCTCCATGGAACTAATGAAGAAATTGCTATCGCTTTAGAACGTATTCTTGCTGCCATTAAAGCAAAAAATTCTTTAAATGGATTACGACTTGGATTAATTGGTAAACCTTCAGATTGGCTTATTTCAACTGAGTTTGATTATAATATTCTCAAAAAAGCACTAGGTGTGGAAATTGTTGAAATTACGATGGAAGAACTAGTAGAAGAAATTAATAAGGAAAGCTATCCTGATAGTAAGGCTTGCAATGAACTGATGGCACAGGATTTTGATAAGAATGAAATTAAAAAAGCTCTTGAAATATATGGTGCATTTTCACGATTAGTTGATAAGTACAATTTGTCAGGATTTAGTGTTCGTTGTTTTGATTTATTGACATCTGTAAGGAATACAGGTTGTTTAGGTTTAGCTTTATTAAACCAATTAGGAATATATAGTGGATGTGAAGGAGATATACCTTCCTTAATCTCTATGATTATTTTAGGTGAAATTTCAGGTAAATCTGTATTTATGTGCAATCCATCCCGAATCAATAAAGAAAAGAATGAAATTGTTTTTGCTCATTGTACTTTACCTTTAGACATGCCTGAAAGCTATAAATTAGATACACACTTTGAGTCTAATATAGGGGTTTCTATTTCAGGAAAAATACCTTCAGGCCCTGCTACTGTTTTTAAAGCTTCAGGACCATTAGACAGTTACTTTATTTCAAGTACAACTGTTTTAGAAAATCTTCATGATATCAACCTTTGTCGTACTCAAATAAACTTACACTGTAAAGAAGGAGTTGATAAATTCTTAAACACTCCAGTTGGGAACCACTATTTGGTATGTCTAGGGGATTATTCAGAACATATTAAAGAATTCTTTAATCTGCTAGATGCATAGGTGATAAATATGCTTCTAAAAAATGGAAAAGTATTGATAAATAACGGTGAGAATATAAATTTTATAAAAGCTGATATTCGGATAAATGACAACACAATAGTAGAATTGTCAAAAAAACTTATTTCAGTTCCAGGAGAAGAATGTATTGATTTAAATGGTGACTATGTTATTCCAGGAATGGTAAATAGCCATTATCATTCTTATACTAATATATTCAAGGGCACATCCTTTGGAGAACCTCTTGAGCTGTGGTCTGTTGATACAGTTGCATTAGGTAAGGTTTTAAATGAAAGAGAAATGGCCCTATCAGTTTCTCTAGGCATCTGTGATATGCTGCGCTCTGGAGTAACTGCCTGTTTGGATCATATACCCCACCTTGCTACTTCACACATTGTAGCTAAAACTTATGAAAATGCTGGATTTAAATCTGCCATTGCCCCAATGATTCATAATGTTTCAGATTATGATATACTCTACAAGATAAAAGAAATATACCCTAATAGAGGACATAATAAGTTTCCTAGCGTAAGGGATTATGTTGATTATTATGTAGATTTTATAAAAAATTTTCATAATCCTAAGGGCAATGTAAAAGTAATTCTGGGAATTAACTCTCCCCAGAGGGCAGATGATGAACTATTGGAAACTGCCTCTGAGTTATCATGTAAATTTAATCTATCTATACACTGTCATCTTCTGGAGACCAGATGGCAAAAATTATCAGCTGATAATAATATCTCTCCATTATTTAAATTAGACAAATTTGAATTACTTGGAGAAAAGACATCTTTAGCCCATTGTGTCTGGATGAATAAAGATGAGTTAGACCTTATAGCAAAAAGAAAAGCAATGGTCGTTTCAAATCCAACAAGCAACGCTTTTCTTGGAAGTGGCATTTTCCCATTAAAACAATATCTAAAACGTAATATTTCAATAGCTTTAGGTTCTGATGGTGTTAATTGTGGCACTAATAATAATATGTTGGATATACTCAGGTTTTTATTGCTTTTACAGAGAACACAAGAAATAGATTACACTCAATGGGTTAGTATTAAAAAAGGGTTCCAGATGATTACGAAAAATGGAAGTGATGTTTTAAGATTTGATAAACCCTTTGGAGAGATAAAACCTAGTCATTCAGCTGATTTAGTAGTTATAGATAAAAATTGTTTTTTAGATATTTTTGACAGCTCTATTTTAAACCAATTAGTATTTAATACCTCCATATCTGTTAAACATGTGTTGATTAACGGAAGCTTTGTAATAAAGGACGGGAAAAATTTAGTAATAGATGAAGAAGAATTAAGAAAGGAAATATTAGATATAAAACCATATTTTGAAAAGAATATACGTCATGCTCTGGATTTGGCCAAGGAGGAAAAAAAACCCTATAAATCGATATATGAGTCATTATGGATATACCCCTCTAATAAGCAATAAAATAAAATAGGCACTGAAAATCAGTGCCTATTTTATTTGAATCCTATTTGATTTTCCTCTGAAGTCTTTTTTCTTTGGTAACTCCATATACAATACTCCATTTTCAAATCTTGCATCAATTTTATCCTGTTCAACATCATCTACAGGAAAACTTCTTCTAAAGGAGCCATATCTTCTTTCACGTTTAATATAATTTTCTCTTTCTTCATGAAATTCTTCTTTTCTTTCAACGGAAATTGTCATTATGTCATCTCTTATTTCAATATTTATGTCATCCTTATTAACACCAGGTAACTCTGCCTCTAATAGATATTTATCATCTCTTTCCTTAATATCAACCTTCATTGGATAATAATAAGAAAATCCAAAATCCATTTCATCCAGCATATCATCAAATATTCTGTCAAAGTCAAACATCCACCTTCTTGCTAATCCTCTTTTGCCTCTATATGGTGTTAATCCAAACATATGATCAACCTCCTTAATTTTACTTTGACTTTCTTTGACCTTAATCAAAATATATCATTTTATATATTCATATTCAAATGTAAAATATAATGATAATACGCTAAAAAAACTAAATAATCACAATGACTTTGACTTACCTTGACCTTTCTTAGTCATTCTATTTTTTTTGCAAAAAAACAAAGGCAAATAAAATTCTTTGCCTTACAATGCCTTATCATATATATTCTCTTCACCTTTTTCCATGGATTTGACTTCCCAGTGTATTACAAAGCTTATAATTATTCTCAAAATTGTAACTGCAGCTAATATTAGAAATTCATCCAGGGTTCTGACTATGACAGTTTTAAGTATTTCGGCTCCCAGTTTAAATTCCAAGGCTAATGCCAGTCCCATAGAAAGTTCAATTCTAACATTTTCACTCTTATAAAAATTAAACTTACACTTTATAAGTTTTATAACTGATTTTATGGAAGCTATGATTATAACTGTTACTCCTATTGCTTCTAATATGCCTACAATATATGGTATCATTTCACCTATAAACTCTTCTACAACCATAGAATCAACCCTCTTTCTTCTTTTGTAGTTATAACTTAAATATACTTTAATCAGGTAGTGTTGTTAACAAATTTTCAGAATAGTAAAACATTTAACAACATACATGGCGGAGAGAGAGGGATTCGAACCCTCGGTACAAGAAAACTTGTACAGTGGTTTTCGAGACCACCACCTTAAACCTCTCGGACATCTCTCCAGGTATAAAAGCAATAAGCATGATTCTACGGAATGTGAAAATTTACATCATCTTTTATTTCTTAATTCTTTAAAGAATTCTTTAATTATTTTGCTACATTCTTCTTCCATTACACCATAGGTAACCTGAACTCTATGGTTAAAATTCGGGTTGTCTAACAAGTTCATGACAGATCCGCAACATCCTCTTATTGGGTCCATGGCTCCAATCACTACCCGGCTAATTCTTGAATTAATAATTGCACCTGAACACATGGCACAGGGCTCTAATGTTACATACATAGTTGTATTTAAAAGACGCCATCCTCCTAAATATTTACTGGCTTCTTTTATAGCAATAATTTCAGCATGGGCTGTAGGATCCTTTAATGTTTCTCTTCTATTAAATCCTCTACCTATTATTTTACCATCACTTACAATAACAGCACCTACAGGTACTTCATAGGTGCTAAAAGCCTTATAGGCTTCTTCTAAAGCCATTTGCATATATAATTCATCCATTAAAATCACCAAAAATAAATATGGTGCACCCGAGAGGAGTCGAACCCCCGACACACGCCTTAGGAGGGCGCTGCTCTATCCTACTGAGCTACGGATGCACATCTTTCACGTTTATATATTATACAATAATTCTTGTTTGCTGTCAATTGTTATTATATATACACACATTAAGGCAGTTTAGAAACAATATCCAGTAGTCCATGCTACTGGATATTGTTCTCTTTTCCTTTAATTTTCTTAAGCCTAAAGAAATCCTCCCTATCCTTTTCTTCTAATACTTCTTCAATATATTTTATGGTACTGGTATATTTAGGAATTTGAATCTTTTCCAATGCATTTGTTCTTTTTTGAGTCTTCTTTATCTCCATTGCCAGCTTATATACTGAGTTTTCTATTTCTACTAATTTATATATAAGCTCCTTTATCTTATTAAAGCTTAATACTGCTTTGTCAAAAGCTGGGTTTGTTCTAAAAAATCCATATTCTACAGTTAGAGAAGTTTTTTCAGCCTTTATAATGGGTATTTCTACTCCCATTACTGATTTATATAGTACTGAAAAGTCCCTTTCCTTTTCAATGGACCTAGCTATTTCCTCTACAACTTCAGTACCAATAGTTATATTAGCTAATTTCAACATTTCATAGGCCTTTTCAAACTCAACATGTATTTCTTCTTGTAAGCTACTAGCTTCATCTACTAAAGACATCATTTCCCTGATCAATAGGGTTCTCTTTCTATCCAGTAATTCATAGCCTTTTTTTGCAAATTCAAGTGAGTTCTTACATTTTATTAAATTTGCCTTTGTAGGCGTCATTTTATATATTCCCATATGCTAATCACCTAACATATACTTATCTATTAATTCTGGAGATAATCTATCCAATTCTTCCTTAGGCAGTATTTTAAGAAGCTGCCATGATAAATTCAATGTATCCAGTATATCTCTGTTTTCATTTGTATCTTGGGATAAAAATCTATCTTCAAAAGCATTTCCAAATTCCAGGTATTTCTTATCCTTATCCCCTATATCATCTTCACCAATTATTTGAGCCAATGCTCTAATATCTTGGACCTTGGAATATGCTGAAAATAACTGGTTAGCAACATCTGGGTGATCTTCTCTTGTATATCCTTCACCAATTCCATCCTTCATAAGTCTGGATAGAGATGGTAGTACATCAATTGGTGGATATATGCCTTTTTGATATAAGTCTCTTGATAAAACTATCTGTCCCTCTGTTATATACCCTGTTAGGTCAGGTATAGGATGAGTTATATCATCATTGGGCATTGTAAGAATTGGTATTAATGTAACAGAACCTTCTATACCTTTTATCATCCCAGCTCTTTCATATAAGCTTGCTAAATCTGAATAAAGATAACCTGGATAGCCTTTTCTGCTAGGAACCTCTTCTCTTAATGAGGATATTTCTCTTAAAGCTTCACAATAACTGGTTATATCAGTCATTATAACTAAAACGTGCTGATTTTCTTCAAAAGCTAAATATTCTGCAGCTGTTAAAGCACATCTTGGAGTTATTATTCTCTCCATAATTGGATCATCAGCATAGTTTAAAAACATTACTACTCTATCCTGAACTCCTGCTTTTTTAAATTCTTCCGTAAAGAAAAATGCTTCATCCCTCTTTACTCCTATGGCTGCAAAAACTATTGAAAAGTTATCAGCTTCCTTACCATGGGATTTAATTTTTGCTTGTCTTACTATCTGAGTTGCCAGCTCATTATGAGGTAAGCCTGAACCTGAAAATATTGGAAGTTTTTGCCCTCTAATTAAAGTTGTTAATGCATCAATGGAAGATATCCCTGTCTGAATATAATCCCTTGGATATTCTCTAGATACAGGATTAATTGGCCTTCCATTTACATTATAGAATTTATCGGAATATATTTCTCCTCCACCGTCTATAGGTATTCCTACACCATTAAATACACGACCTAGTATTTCCTTTGATAGGGGTATTTCAAAGGGCTTTCCTTTAAAGCTAACTTTAGAATTATTAATGGAAATACCCAATGTGGTGCCGAATATTTGTACTGTTACTTTATTTCTATCTATTTTAATTACTCTACCTAAAATCTTTTCTCCCAGATTATTTTCAACTTCTACTACTTCCCCATATTTAACTCTATGGACATCTGAAAGCTCTATTAAAGATCCTTCTACTTTATCCAGTTTTAAATATTCTTTTCTCATGTTATCACCTTTAGCCTAAATAATGTGATTCCAATTCATCGTAAAATTCATTTATAAGTTCTTTTAACTCTTCTATCTTATCTAGCCTATCATTAGGCACAGTGTATTTCATCTTCATAACTTTATCATAAAGTTCACCATCTCTTACTTTGGAAATTGGTATCTTCTTCTTTATAGCCTTTAATCCTCTTTCATACAATAAATCTATTGTTTTAAGCATCTCTGCCTGTTTCTTTAATGGAACAAAAGTATCCTCCTTATGAAAAGCATTTTGCTGTAAAAATCCTATCTTAATAACTCTGGCAATTTCCAATATTAATCGCTGTTCATCAGGTAAAACATCTTCGCCTACTAAGGCAACTACATCCTGCAACTTGCTTTCTTCAAATAATAACTTTAACATCTTTTTTCTTAAGCTTTCTATATCTTCATTAAGGACTCTCTGATAATACCCCTTTAGTATATCTGCATAACCACTATAGCTATTTAACCAGTTAATAGATGGATAATGCCTTGAATAAGCTAATTCTTTATCCAATCCTAAAAATGCATTAACAAATCTTCTTGTATTTTCTGTTACAGGCTCTGAAAAATCTCCACCTGCTGGTGAAACAGCTCCTATAATTGTTACTGAGCCTTCATTACCAGATAAAGTTTTCACATATCCAGCTCTTTCATAAAACTGAGCAAGCCTTGACTGTAAGTATGCAGGATATCCTTCTTCTGCAGGCATTTCTTCAAGTCTACCTGATATTTCCCTTAATGCTTCTGCCCAACGTGATGTTGAGTCTGCCATTATGGCTACATTATAGCCCATATCCCTATAGTATTCTGCCATAGTAATTCCTGTATATATACTTGCTTCCCTTGCAGCTACTGGCATATTTGAAGTATTAGCAATCAACACCGTTCTTTCCATTAGTGGCCTGTTAGTCTTTGGATCTATCAGCTTTGGAAAGTCCTCCAATACCTCTGTCATTTCATTTCCTCTCTCACCGCAACCTACATATATGATAATATCTGCATCTGACCACTTTGCCAATTGATGTTGAAGCATGGTCTTTCCTGTACCAAATCCACCAGGAATAGCTGCTGTTCCTCCCTTAGCAATAGGAAAGAATATATCCAAAACTCTTTGACCTGTTACAAGTATTTTATCCATTGGCAATCTGCTCTTTGCTGGTCTTGATACTCTAACAGGCCATTCTTGATACATTTTTAATATATGTTTATTTCCTAATTCATCTTCAACTTCAACTAGTTCATGATTGATATTGTATCTCCCATCCTTTTCAACCTTAGTAATCTTACCATGTATACCAATGGGCACCAATAGCTTATGGGTAATTAAAGGAGTCTCTTGAACTGTTCCAAATATTTCTCCTTCATTAAGGTAGTCTCCTGGTTTTACATTTAATTTAACTTCCCATAGCTTCTCCTCATCAAGGGATATAAGACCTATACCTTCAGGTATAAAGTTACCATATTCATCCCTTATTTTTTTCAAAGGCCTCTCAATTCCATCAAACATATTTCCTAGTAAACCAGGTCCCAGCTTTAAAGAAAGAGATTTTCCGGTAGATATAATATCCTCTCCAGCAGTTAGTCCTTCTGTTTCTTCATAAACCTGAATTGTGCCAAAATCTCCATTTATAGATATAATTTCACCTATAAGCTTCTTATTTCCAACTAATACCATCTCTCTCATTTTAAATCCAGTCATATTTTCTCCAATAATAACTGGCCCATTAATAACTGCTACTTTACCTGTTATATTTTCCACTGAATATCACCTGCTTTTTCAAGAGCTTCATATAATCTTTTACCTATTTTATATCTGTTTTCTTCAATAATAGTCTTATAGCTATTATCTATATTGTAAGTTCTATCCTTATCAGATACTATAAAGCCACCTATTAATTTAGATTTTGGTACTGTGTATATAGTTACGTTTTTATTATACTTCCTGCCTATTTCTAAAATAGAATTTGAAAGCTTTTCTCTATCTTCTTCAGAAATAGTAATTATCAGTTCTTTCTCATTGAGATTCTCAATTGCTTTAGATATATCCTTAACTACAATATCTATATATTCAGCGGTAAAAGTAAAACTGTTAGCTTTTTCTTCTAATGAAGCTATTAAGTCTTCAATAATATCATTTCTTTTAGATAATAGTTTAGATTTCATTTCTTGAGTTTTTTCTGATATTATTTTGTTTCTTTCTGCTTTCTCTAATAGGGCTTTCTTACTCAATACTTCTTCTTTTCTTTTTTCCAGTTCCAATTTCTTACTTTCTATTAAATTTTCTTTTTTTTCCTCTAACTCTTTTAAAATATTCATATATTTTTCTTCTTCATCTTCATATATCAGCTTACGGAATACTTCCAACTTATCCTTGATAGTTGTCATTTAATCACCACCTAAATCTTTACGCCTATGGATTCTTTAATATACTTCATTATAAAGTCCTTATCCTTAAAGCCACCTCTACCTGGTATTGTAACTACCAATTGAGAACTACCACTTTTCTTCAATTTCAAAACTTCTTCCTTTATTGTTTCAAATACTTTTTCAGTAACTATAATAATCCTTACATTTCTATCCTTTGTGACTTTCAAAAAATATTTCTTCATTTCTTCTTCAGATTCTGCTAGAACGCCTTCAATACCAGCTAATCTCAATCCAATAACAATATCCTTGCTGTCGCTAATCAAGAAGGATTTCATATTACAACCTTCCTATTATCAGAATTGAAACAATTAATCCATAAATAGCAATACCTTCAGCTAGACCAACAAATATCAAGGTCTTACCTAATAAGCTTGGCTCTTCAGAAACTGCACCTAGTGCTGATGAACCAACTACTGCTACTGCATATCCAGCACCTAATGTAGCTATACCTGTTGATAATGCTGCTGATAAGAATCCAAGACCTGATGGTGAAGAAGCTGTAGTTTCATTTTGTGCATTTATAGCTTGTGGTACTAGTATAATTATAGAAGCAATTAACAGTGGTAAAAATACAAACAAATTTGCTTTTAATATCTTCTTAAGCCTTTTTCTATCTCCCTGTATTTCCTTATATACCATAAAAGCTCCAGTTCCAATTGTTAATATAACTAACAAAGTAGTTGAAATTAATACAAATGTCATCATCTTATGTTCCTCCTTATGTTTTTCTTTTTTTCTGCTTATATTTTCTTAATTATTTATTTCTTACTTTATACCGATAGGTTTAAACTCCTTGCCATCGCCTTTATAGTATCTACTGAATAGCTCATAATATTGAAGTCTTAAACCTTGTATAAATACTATTAGTCCTTCAAGACCAATAATAACTATATTACCAATTATCATCATAATGATATTACCTGCACTAGTACCTATCATCTCCCCTATTGTTTCAAATGCTATAAATAACCCTACGTGTGTTAATGTAAAAGCTCCTACTCTTATAAAGGAAATAGTACCGCTTAACATGCTTAATACTACCTCGATAAGAGAAAATACAGACTGTACATAGTACCCTGAAACATCTTCTCCATGTAAGGGCCTTTTCCCTGTAATAAGGTTAGCCAGAGGTTCTTTTAGAACCATAGCAACTACACATATTAATATTACTATTACACCTAATCCTGTAGGAATTATGGTTCTACCAAGTAGCTTTCCTCCTATAATAGCTAATAAGCATATATAGAATATAAAACCAGCCAACCCTTCCTTACCAAATAATCCTTCTTCAATATCTTTCCTTTTGAAGCTATTAACCAACGATAATATATAAGACACTAAAATCAATATTATACCAACAACTATAGCTGCTATTAATACAGTATTTATATTTTCAAAGGGCTTAATTACTAAAGCAGGTATTACCTCTTCCAATCCAAAAAATTCACCATAGAGAACTCCAAATATCATAGAGCTAAATCCTAATCTTTCAAGAAGCCCTCCAAATGATTTGTTCCTTTTAGATATCAATAGGCCACCTAGCAAAATAATAAGACCTTGCCCTAGGTCACCAAACATAGCTCCAAAGAGCAACATATAAGAAATGCTCAAAAATGGAGTTGGATCCATTTCATCATATGAAGGCACACCATACATTCTTAATAATACCTCAAAAGGTCTAAATAGCCAGTTATTCTTAATTTTAGTTGGTGGTATAACATTTGCTTTATTATTTGTTAGTATGGTTAGCTTATCATATTTCTTTAATATTTTTTCAATTTCTTCTTTATCATTTTCTGATATCCAGCCTGATAAGTAGAAAAATTTATTGGACCTAGCCAGCTTTCCTTTGCAATCTTCAATTTTTTCCTTAATATTTAACTGAATTAATAGGGATATAACTTCTTTATAATATTTTTCCTTTAGCTTTTCTAACTCTCTTTTATGGCCTTCTATTTCCTTCACTAATTCCGATTTTTTACTCTCCAATTGTTTGCGGATTTCTGCTATAGTTCCACTATAGTTTTCAGGAATAACTATTTCTTTAAAGTTCAAGGATCCCAGTATTCTTTCCATCTTTTCCTTAGTAATTGAAGGATATATGATTAAGTATATTTCCCCATCCTTATTGGTACTTAAATGAAGGATAGCAGCAAGAATGTTTTCATAATTCTTTTTCAGCTTAATTCTATTTTCTCTGGAAAGAATTCCAAATTTATGTTCAAAGTAATTCAAATTTCTCAAATCATCTATTGACACTGAAAAACTTTCAGGAACTGCTATATCCCTTTGTAGTTCATCTATGCCCTTTAGATTTTTTTCTACCTGTTCTATTGTGTTTGATAGCCTTTGAACCTCTTCATATATTGCATTAATTCTTTCTGATATTTCTTCTTTGCTCAATAAAACCCTTGGCATTGATTTTTCATATGATTCTATGGAAAAAAACCTCTTTAAATCCTCTGCTTTTTGAATAAGATTCTTATAGCTATTATCTATGGTGAAGGGCTTAATATCATTTATATCAACTAGCTTCTCCAGGTTCTCATCTTTTATATTTAATGCAAAATCATTTTCCTCAATTTCTTTTATTGCAGAAACTAAATCTACCTTATTGGATATCATAAGGTCCTTCAATACATTATCTACATGATGAATATCTCCAATAACATTCATCATTACCATCTTTTCAACAGCCATATCAATCACTTCCTTCAATTTTCTTTACCAGATAGTCAGTTGTTTCTTGTAAAGTTAATCCATACCTTTTAGCTTCCAGTATTGAAATGATATCTCTTATCTCAAACTCTAACAAATGGATGTAAGCAATTGGAATTAAAACGCTTAAATTTCCTTTTTTAAATGTTTCCTTAAATTTATAGTATAAATATCTTTCTATCCTTCTTTCCATATATAGGTCCACATCTTTTTGAGTATCAAATAAAAAGCTATATCTAGAGTTAAGAATAATATCCTTTAATTCATCAATATCTGAATAGCACATCCTTTTTAGCTCTTTATATTTAAATTCCTTTCCATAAGGTAAGAGATAGTTAATTAATTCTTCTGGAAACAGGTTGTAAAATTTAATTCCTCTGTAAATCCATTCAATATTTAATAAATCTATGTTCTCACCTAATAAATCTTCAATTGCAATTCTATCAAATTTATTTAGCTTTTCACTTTTAGCTTTTATTTCACTGAAATACAGCCTATCAAGGTTCATTTCCATATAAAATAATATTCTTGAATCATCTGCATCCTTATATGGCATTAAAACATCGTAATAAATGGTTCCTTTCAAGTTTTCAACGAACTCGCTTATATCTGTTATATTTTTTATATTTTTACAATTAAAGGTAATGTACTTACTAAAAAAACATGCTACATCCGGCAATTTGTCATTTCTTTCTATTGACCTTAAATATAATTTTAGATTCTCTATTTCATACCTTAGTAACATAGCTTTATAAAAATCCTTATATTCTTGTGAAAAATATCTAATTATTTTCTCTAACTGGATTATTAGATATTTCTTTAATTCTATTTCAATCTTCTGAATATCAGGAAATTCTTCAATATCCTTCAATACATTCCCATAAACTGTCCTATCTTTAAGATAGTCTATTTGTTCCTTTATGCTTTTTTCCTGTATTAGATTTACATAATCCTTATTACTTAATAATCTGGATTTTAAAACTCTTACCTTTGTATTAACTGCTGAAAAATTCCTTTCACCATTCATCTAAATTCCTTCTTTGCTTAGAAATAAGTCATTCCATATATTTTCTAATATTTTATCTTTTATATCTTCATAGGCTTTGTTCAATTTATCCATATTTTTTACATAGGTATCCTCTATTTGCGTTAAAATTGCTTTTATATCATCAGGATTATTTGAATTTTCATGAAGGAAGATTTCTTTCCCATAGTTTTTCTCAAGATTTTGTAAAGCTTTTCTTATTTCGTTTTCCTTTTCTTTTATAATATCTTCATATCTTTGCTTCATTTTTACTGTTTCTTTATCAATACTTATTATGTCTCTTATAACTTCATACATATTCATCAACCTCCGACAAAAACTTATTATACTCCTATTTAGTATTATGTCAACTAAGTTATTCTAATATCCTATTATTTTGGTAACACTTACTGTATCTTATCTATATAATGTATTAGGCACAATGCTAAATCAATATGTAAATTATAAAGGAGGTATTTTATATGAGTGAAAGAAGAAGAGGAGGCTTCTGGGACGGGGATGATTCCAGCTTATTGTTTTTCTTCCTACTCCTAGTTATACTATTTGGTGGTTTTGGAAATAGATATTAAAATAAAGTGGAGGGTTTAACCCCCTCCATCTTTATTACCATAAATCCATTTATTAATTCTGTCCTGAAAGTTACTACCTGTTATTTCTTCACAGACCTTTATAAAATCTTCTGTTGTACCAAAGTGAAATCTATACCTGCTATAGTATTCGTTTAATATTTCATAAAGTGTATCCATTCCAAAGTCTTCCTTTATGGAATTTATAAACATAGCGCCCTTTGTATATACCAATAGTCCGTACTCATCCCAGCTGTTAAAATCCTTAAGGGGTTTTACTATGACCCCATCTGTAGATATATTTTTTATCGTGTATTCGTAAGGTAGTTCACAATAGTATCTGTAATAGTTCTTACCTGCTCCTTCTCCATATATATTGTGAATGTATATAACTTCAGAATAGGTAGCTAAGGATTCATCTATCCAGGCTTCATCTATTTGGTCATTTCCAACTACTCCATACCACCATTGATGAGCTGTTTCATGGACTATTACCTGCTCTAAGTATTCCTTATAATTCTTGTTATAGTATTCCTTGTTTATAAAGACTATACCAGGATATTCCATACCTGTAGGAAATTCTGTTATTGCTATGGAATAAACGCCATAAGGATATTTCCCAAATAGAGAATTGAAAAGCTCTATGGATTTTACTCCAGCATCCATAGCTATTTTAGCTGCAGATTCATCATTTTCTAAAGCATATAGCTTAACTAACGTATCCCCTGCATAGGATTCAGTAACTAAGAAATTCTCACTTGCTACCCATGCAAAATCCCTTATTAGCTTTCCTTCAATATAATATGTTTTCTTATTCTTATCTTTTTTTTCTTTAATTATATTTCCACTAGAAGCCACTATTACTTCTTCTGGTACCGTAATTTTAACATCATAATTTGCTATATCGCTATAAAATGGGTCTCCTAAACTATAATACGGGTCTAAATTCCACCCAGTCTCATCAAATGCACATGCTATAGGATACCAATTTCCAAAATTAAATACATTTTCACCATATCCAAACCTATCTATATTTATAGGAAGCTTCCCTTTATATTTAAGTTCAATTTTTAACTCTTCATCCTCTTTCAGTGGCTCATTAAGATTTATCCTAAGTATAGTATCTCCCTTACCTTGGATTGCATACTCAGCTTTTTCCCCTTTTACCTTTATTTCCTCTATTTCTATGTATCCAGGAACATATCCTTTAGACATAATATCCTCATTAAATAGTATTGGAGCAGTTTCCAACTCCTTATATGCATTAGGATATAGATGAAAATATACTTCATCTAATACGGTTCCTGTATTGTTTACATATGTAACCTTCTGATAAGCTGAGTATGTTTTCTTTTCCGTATCCAATTCTACTTCAATTTCATATCTATTTATCCTATCTATGTCAATTCCATTGTAGTCTTCTACTATCAATGTAGGAGTTTTACTGTCAGCATTGCAGCTAGTCAATAAGAATACCAGTATGATGAGCAAAGCAATAAGCCTACTATACCTTTTCAATTTTCCCCCTCCTAAATTTTTGCTTTTAAACTATAATATTACCATATTATTCAAAATCGAACCTGATAATTATCTATATACTTTATTTATATAATTTAAAAATTATTCTCTATCTTAATCTAATGTTAGTTATATTTACAAGAATAAGAGCTGACTTAGGAAAGATTTGCATACTTTACAAATCTTGGAGTAGAAGCTCGTTGCTTTCAATTATGCTAAAGTTATGCTCTTCATCCTTTGAAAAAATAATCATATAGATAAAGAAAAGGCTACCAAATTATGGTAGCCAAACTAACCGTCTATTTTGTGATTTTGTCCAATCCTCTTAAATAAGGCCTTAAAATCTCTGGAATTATAACCGAACCATCCTCCTGCTGATAGTTTTCAATTAGAGCTGCAAATGTTCTTCCTACTGCCAATCCTGATCCATTTAAGGTATGAACATATTCCAATTTGTTATTGTCCTTCCTTCTATACCTTATATTTGCTCTTCTTGCCTGAAAATCTTCAAAGTTACTGCATGAAGATATTTCCACATATCTTCCATAGCTAGGCATCCATACTTCTATATCATATGTTTTAGCTGACGAAAACCCTAAATCCCCTGTGCTTAGCATAACTACTCTGTATGGAAGGCCTAATTTTTGTAGAACCATCTCACCATTGTTTGTCAATGTTTCAAGTTCCTCATAGGACTTTTCTGGAGTTGAAAACTTAACCATCTCAACCTTGTCAAACTGGTGATTCCTTATAAGACCTCTAGTGTCTCTTCCAGCAGATCCAGCCTCTTGTCTAAAGCAAGGTGTATAGGCTGTAAGATATATAGGAAGCATATCCTCATCTAATATCTCATCTCTGTAGTAATTTGTTAATGGAACTTCTGCAGTAGGTACAAGGAAATAGTCCTTGCTTGGTAAATGGAACATATCGTTTTCAAACTTAGGAAGCTGACCTGTGCCAATCATACTAGCCCTATTTACCATAAATGGAGGTGACATTTCAATGTATCCATGTTCTATTACGTGTAAATCAATCATGAAATTTATTAAAGCTCTTTCAAGTAAGGAACCTACACCTTTAAACAATGAAAATCTAGCACCTGTTAGCTTAGAAGCTCTTTCAAAATCTAATATACCCAGCTCAACACCTAAATCCCAATGAGCCTTTGGTTCAAAGCTAAATCTAGTTGGTTCTCCCCATCTTCTTATTTCTACATTATCCTCATCGGATTTGCCTTCTACAACAGATTCATGGGGAACATTAGGTATACTCAACAATTCATCCCTTAGCTGATTATCCAATTCCTTAACTACTCCATCAAGTTCTTTGACTCTGTCTGAAAGCTTTTTCATCTCCTCCAATATTTCTTTTACATCTTTCCCTTCTTTTTTTAGTTTGGGTATTTCCTTTGAAACAGTATTTTGTCTAGCCTTAAGCTGCTCCATTTCAGTTAGGGTGTTTCTTCTCTTTTCATCAATCTCCAACACTCTATCAATTGAAAAATTTCCATGTCTCTTATTTAAACCTTTTCTTACTTCCTCTGGATTGCTCCTTATACGCCTAATATCCAGCATAGTATCCTCCTTCCTGTTTTATAAATTCTATAGACTAAAAAAGCTCTCAATCCCTAAAACTTTAGGGACGAGAGCATTTCCCGCGTTGCCACCCTAGTTAACCTTTCGGTTCACTTGTATAAATATTAGCTCCAGGCTGGATTCAACAATAAGCCTTGCCAATTTCCACCACCCATTGGCTCTCTATGAAAAGGCGTTATTATCTACTTGGTCCTATCATAGCTTTAATATGGAATTTTGACTTAATTTTACTAGATAGTATAACACAACTAAACAGAATTATCAATAAAATTAATTAATCTTCACTAATTAAGTAATTCTTACTCTTTAAAGCATTTTTTATTCTTGTAAATATTTCCTCATTTTCCACTTCTATAGTATGAAGGTGTATTCCTTCTGTAAGGGATGATAAAGGTTCTGCATTAGTCTTTCTAAGATTATCCATAAACTCATCTACATCAAGCCTTGAAGTTATCTCCAACTGACTTTTTATCTCCCCATACAATGGATGTTCAACTATGACATCTATTATCTTTCCTCCTAGATCTACTATAGTTTTCAGTTCATCATCTATTTCGCTCTTTTTAGTATGTTTGCACACAATCTTTTTAACTATGGAACTTCTCTTACCCATTTTAGGAATTACATATCCTTGAGGTGTGGCAAGTATATTTTCACCCCTTGCCCTTAATAGTGCTATATCCTGAACTATTACCTGCCTTGTAACCTGATACATATTTGAAAGCTCCGTTCCTTTTATAGGCTTATTACTATTCTTAAGGAGATTTAGTATCTTCTCTCTTCTTTCCCAAGCTTCCATTTTAATTCTCCTCTCTGATTCTTTGCCCATTGAGGCTTAGAATCTATTTACTGGCTTCCCATCTATAGTATCTTAAATCTGGTCCAAAGAACTTAAGGGGAATAAATTTCTCTAATACTCTTGAAAATACTCTATCAGAATAGTTATCAGATATTTCCTTAGGAGATAGGTTTGTTGATATTATAGTTTTTTTACCGCTTAAGATCCTCGTATTTACAATATTGAATATCTCTGCATTAGTAAATGTATTTGAAAGTTCAGTGCCTAAGTCGTCTATTATTAATAAATCAGCTTCAAAGAGCAAATCATAATCCTCGTCTTCAAATCTATCGGAAGAATTGCTAAATCTGTGCCTCTCTATTATCTCCAATATCTTAAATGCAGTTTGATATATTACTATTTTATTCTTATCAAGTAATGATTTAGCAATACAATTGCATAGGAAAGTCTTGCCCAGTCCTGTAGAACCATAGAACAACAGATTTTCATCATTTTTTTCTTCAAAATTATTAACAAATCCTTCACATATACTTAATATATACAGCATATTCTCTCTAGGTGACATTCTTTCTCCTTCTGGTATTTCATCAGGAAAAATATCTATATTAAATGTCTGAAAGTTTTCCTTTTCAAGTATATCCTTAATATTTGACATCATATAGGCTTTATTTATGAGCTCCTGTTTTAAACAATGGCATCTTTCGCCATTTGGCAAATAACCCGTATCTTTACAATCAGAGCATTCATATTTAATATCAAGATAATCCAATGGTATATTATTTTCTGTAAGAAGGTATGCCTTTTCCATCTTCAACTTTTCTATAGTATTTTTTATATCTCTTATGTTCTTCTCATAATTATTTGGGTCCTCAATTATTGACTTTGATATAAAAAGGCTTGTCTTTCTGATTTCATCATCAATTTTTTTAATTTCAGGAACCTTTTCATATACCTTCTTTATTCTCATATTATGCTCATATATAGCCTTGTCTCTTTTCTTTTCATATTCCCTTAAGATATCCTTAAGTACTTTATTAAGCATCGCTTGGCTCTCCCTTTTGCTTAAAATAATATTCTTCTCGTTTTCTTCGTGCTATTTCCTCCAACTCATCAGCAGTATAATTTTTAGTCCTCTGCTGAAAATTATGGAATTTATTTGGAGCAGGTTTTTTTATGCTTATATTATTACCTGTACTTTTTTCCCTTCTTTCAGGGGGTTTATCTTTTTCTTCTATCTCATCAACACTTTTTATTCCCTTTTCATACCAAGATGTAAGAATTCCATCAATATAGCTTATACTTGGGTTGGAGGTTTTCTTCGAGTTTTCGCATCCCTTTAATACCATTTCCATTGTAAATTCATACTTTTGAAACCATTTATCTATAACCTTCTTCTCGCTTTCTGAAGGAAATCTGTTAACATACCCTAAGTACTTCATAACTCTTTCGTATCTATAGTACTTCTCATCATTCCTCTTTAAATATTCCTGATAAGCTTCTATATTAGTTATTCCTTGATCATACCAGTTTCTTATAATTCCACCTATGTAATTCAAATTTCTCTTTCCCTTTTTTTCTACTCCATAGAAAAAAGCCTTTTCTATAATATCTGGATTCATATTGAAATTGTGTATCCATTCTAAAATCTTCTGCTTCTCATTTGGGTACAAAGATCTTCTCATTATATAATCGATATTGTTAAACATTTGATTAATTGCTGGTATTTGGTTTGCATCAATTAAATCTTCCACTGTAGCAGTATAGGATTTTGATGATATTTCCTCTTGATTAAAAATCCTATAATTGTTTTTAATATAAAGCTGCTTAAGATTTAAAAACTTTACTTTATAATCGAATTTATTTTCCTCGTCCAAATATATCTTTTCAATTATACCCTTTTTTTCCCAGAAATCCCATGCATTCAATACATCCGCCAATGGTATGTCTAAATGCTTCGCTATAGTATTATTATCAACTGTTATTTTGCTGTCTTTATCATGAGCATATTTATAGCCTAATAAGTATACCTTTACATAGGTTCCATTTGCCATGGGCATAAAATCATTTATAAATATATTTTCAATTGGAGTATCTCCTAAATCAATTTCTGTTGTTTCCAGTATAAAGTTCATATTATAACACCTCTTAATAGGCTATTAGGTAGTTGTCCCAATTTTATCCTTACCATTTACCCCAAGTTTATACCTCTCTTTTATATAAAATGATTTATCAATCTTCATCTTATAGATATAATTATATATCTTTTTATTCTTTATTACAAAAGAGGATTTCTCATTAACATAATATGGATTATTCGTATCAATTGATTGGTCAAAGAATTCAACCAGATATGAGTCCGTAATTTTGAATCCACATTTTTCATAGCAGCGCATTGCTCTCTTGTTAAACTTAGCCACTTCTAGATAAAGCCTTTTCATGTTCATTTCATTAAAATAATAATCCAAAAATGTTAAAATTGCCTCTGTTCCATACCCCTTATTTACATAGTTAGGGTCAAATACTATCCCTAATACAGAATCCTTAAATATCCTTCTGATATTTTTAATTCCCATATATCCAATGAATCTATTTTCCTCATTGAAAACACTAAAATATCTGTTGTTTTTATTGCTAAGTTTACGATGACACCAAGTTTCCAATTCCTCAATGCTTAACTCCGGCAAATTATAATCTGCAAGGAGAGGGTTTTCGTGAACTCCCCATTCCTTTAATAAATAAACATCCTCTAATTTCATAGGAGTAATAGTTACCCTTTCTCCTCTTAATTTCATCAAAGCACCTTCTTTCTATCATATATGCTAATAATACTTAGGAAAAACCTAAGCTTCTCCTAAGTACTATTAATACAAGTTCATTTTATTTTCCCTATAGTTTTTCTCCAAATCTCCTTATATATTCAAAAGCTTCAATGTAGTAATTATCAAGCTTTTATTTATATATTATCCTCCTATAGTAAGGTTTAACTTATTCTCTATGGCTTTCCTTATTCACAAATTTTGTGAATTCCTTAAGCCACACTAATTCAACATTTCCTGTTGGTCCATTTCTGTGTTTTGCAATTATTACTTCACCTATATTTTTCTTATCAGAATCCTGATTATAATATTCATCTCTGTATAGAAACATTACAACGTCTGCATCTTGTTCTATGGCTCCGGATTCTCTTAAGTCTGAAAGTATAGGTCTATGGTCTGAACGGAGTTCAGGAGCACGGGAAAGCTGTGATAAAGCTATTACAGGGCACTCCATCTCTTTTGCCAATGCTTTAAGCCCTCTTGATATAGCTGAAATTTCCTGCTGCCTATTTTCAGTTCTTCCATCTAACTGCATCAGCTGTAGATAGTCTATCAACACTAAATCTAATCCCTTTTCTATTTTTAACCTTCTACATTTTGCCTTCATTTCTGTAAGAGATATTCCAGCTGTATCATCTATATATATATTTGTCTGAGATAAAGGACCCATGGAATCAATAATTTGCAGCCATTCATCTTCATTTAGCCTTCCACTTATTATCTTCTGTAAATCTACATGAGCTACAGCACTAATCATCCTCTGTACAAGCTGCTCCTTTGACATCTCAAGAGAAAAAATTGCCACCTTTGCACCTGCTTTTATGGCTGCATTTGTAGCTATATTTATACCTAAAGCTGTTTTACCCATAGATGGCCTTGCAGCAAGCAATATAAGGTCTGATTTTTGTAACCCTGATAGCTTGTTATCTATATCTATAAATCCAGTAGTAAGACCTGTTAGCTCTCCTTCTCTAGCTGCCATTTCCTCCATTTTAGAAAAACTATCTAATAGTACATCTTTTATAGGTGCAAATCCTTTATTATGCCTACCTTGAGTTATATCAAATATGCTTTTTTCAGCTTCTTCTATAATACTATTTACATCTTCACTATCTTCATAGCTTTTTGCCATTATATTATCACATGATTCTATTAAACGTCTTAGTATTGATTTTTCCTTAACAATATCACAGTAATATTTTACATTGGTGGTAGTTGCTACTCCTCCAGTTAAATCTGTTAAATAAGCTACACCTCCCACTTTTTCCAAGGTTCCTCTTTTTCTTAACTCTTCGGATAAAGTGATTATATCTACAGGCTCATTTCTGTTGAATAAGCTTATTATTGCTTCAAATATTTCTTCGTTTGCCTTTTTATAAAAATCTTCTGGATATAGCTTTTCTATTGCAGTATTTATTGCTTCTTTGCTTATTATCATAGCTCCTAGGACAGATTGCTCTGCCTCCAGGCTATGTGGTGGGATTTTTCCCAATACTTGCGCTTCTATTTGGACCACCCCACTATTCTTCTGTTACTCTAACTTTTAAAGTAGCAGTTATTTCAGTATAGACTCTTACTTCTACATTAGTTGTCCCAAGTGTCTTAATGTTGTCCTTCATTTCTATTTTCCTCTTATCTATGTCTATATTATGCTGCTTTTTCAACGCTGCTGATATATCCTTTGAAGTTATGGAACCAAAAAGTCTGCCGCCTTCTCCAGCTTTGCTCCTGATTTCAACAGTTATACCTTCAATTCTTTCCTTTAACTTAAGAGCATTTTCATATTCTTCCTTTTCTCTCTTCTTTTTATCTTCCATATCCTTTTTCCATTTATTTAAATTTGACTCAGTTGCCTCTATTGCCAATCCCTTTGGAAACAGAAAGTTTCTGGCATATCCATCCTTAGCATTTACAAGTTCTCCCGATTTTCCAAGTCCTTTTACATCTTTTAATAGAATTACCTTCATTACTCTTCACCATCCTTTAAGTATTCTTCTATTGCAGTTTTTAGCATTTCTTCAACTTCTTCAATAGTTTTACCTTCTATCTGAACTCCTGCACTGTTCAGATGCCCTCCTCCTCCTAACTTTTCAAGTATTAATTGAACAGAGATATTTCCTAGAGATCTACCACTTATATGGACTTTATCTCCGACTAATGTTAGAACAAAGGAAGCTTCTATACCATCTATATCTAATAGGTCATTTGCAGATTGAGCTGCTATTAATATGGAATTATCATCATTTATATTGAGCTTTCCAATGGCTATTTTATTAAATATTATCCTGGAGTTTTTTACTACCTCCGCCTTCTTTACAAACACATTATACTCATCCCTAAAGAGCTGTCTTACGCTAGCAGTGTCAGCACCTGCTCTTTTCAAAATTGAAGCAGCTTCAAAGGTTCTAACTCCTGTCTGGTAGGTGAAGTTTTTCGTATCTACCGTAATTCCAGCCAATAAGGCATCTGCTTCATATTTGTTCATTTTCAGCTTATCCTGCATATAATATAACATTTCAGTAACCAATTCACATGTAGAAGAAGCATAGGGTTCCAAGTAAGTCAATATTGCATCTTCTATGAATTCAGCACCTCTTCTATGATGGTCTATTAATACGATTTTATCTGTTAGATTCAATAGTTCTGGTGCTTCCGTAAAACTAGGCCTATGGTTATCTACCAATACCAGTAAAGAGGAATCATAAATCATGTCTTTAGCTTCATCTGGAGTAATTATATAGTGCAGGTATTCAGGGTCCTCCTTTACAATTCTATTGTATATATTCTTAATAGATGGGTTAATATCGCCAAGTATCATAAATCCATCTTTACCTCTATTTCTAGCAGCATTTATTATACCAATGGCTGCTCCAAAAGAATCCATATCCGGATTTTTATGTCCCATTACAAATACTTCTTCTGATTGATCTATTAACTGCATTAAAGCGTGAGCTATTACTCTAGACTTAACCTTATTCCTCTTTTCGATAGCTTTTGTTTTACCTCCATAGAAGTTTAAATTATAGCCATCTTTTATGACAACCTGGTCTCCTCCTCTTCCTAATGCAATGTCAATTGCTGCTCTTGCATATTCATAGTTCTCAATTGGATTCTTGCCATTTACTCCTACACCCATACTTAATGTAACGCTAATGTTATTTCCCTTGTCTATTTCCCTTATTCTATCTAATACATCGAATTTCTTATTTTGTATTTCCTCTAGAAACTTATGCTCTATTACCAATATATACTTGTCGCTTTCATATTTCCTCACTAATCCTTCATAGGCAGCAGCAAAGGTATTTATTGTCTTATCTATTTCAGCAAATACCAATGGTCTATTTATTTCAGGAGTATTGCTTTTTACCTCGTCATAATTGTCAATATACGCTAAACATACTACTATCCTCTTATCATTGTATTCTTTCAGTAAGTTTACGTATTCTGTATTATTTATCCAGTACAGTACTATTGTATTATCTTTCTTTGTTATAGATTTATTGCTATCAACTACATTATAGTATACTTCATAATACTGTTTATTGCATTCTGTTGTAATTGAATCCTTACCTCCATTATTTATCAATTCTTCCAGTTTAAAATTAGGTATAAGGTCAACTATTTTTTTATTCAATATATCTTTCTCATTGACTATCTCCAAAAATCTGGAGTTGTACCAGGAAATAGTATAATCAGGGTTAAGCATTACAAGAGGAAAAGGCATATTAAATACTGCATGTTTGGTAACAGAGTCAAATTCTTCAGTTAATCCCTCAACATACTTAGTCCATTCCTTCTCCTTATTTTTTGTCTCTACTATATATTTATATATCAAATATGCTAATGCAATTGCTGATAATATAGCAAGAACTGGACGATAGTAAGCAATTATAGCTATTAATAGTCCTATGAATATCAAATATATTTTTACATCTTTCCTTTTAAGAAAATCACTATCTCTCATTATAATCCTCCTAATAGGATTTATGCTATATTTCTTAACTTTCTAAAGTCAAATATTACATCTAATATTCCCGTTATTACTAATACTCCACTAATTAAAGATGATAGAATAATGGTTATAGCTAATATAAACAATCTAAATATTATACCTATCTTTTTCTGAATTAGTTTATAATCCAATACTGATAATCCCTGAAGAAAAAATGCCAGAAATCCAAGGACATATAGATTTGACACTACAGCTTCAAAGTTAAATATTTTTAGCCCTTTCAATAATAATGTTGCAATAAACATTATACCAATTCCTGCAATGATATTTCTAGGAAGTTTAAATCTTGAGAATCTTGGTATAAAAACTACTCCATAACCTAATTTTCTGAGAAGCAAAGATGATATTAAATAATTTATATATGCAACTATAAAGGAGGTTATCATCATAATAGAAGGTATTGTATTTAAAAAGAGCTTAAAATCATTTTCTAATTTGCTTTTAAGCTGAAAGATTTCAAAATTCGTTAATTGATAATCCTTTAACATCTCGATCTGCATATCCATTGCTTGGTCAAAAGCATCCTTTATCTGATCTATTACATTAACTCCTTCAACATTTCCTGCAATAATAATAATTGCCATTAAAGAAACCATAAGAACCAGAGTAGATATGGATAATACCTCAATGGCTTTTTTTCTATTCTTAATCCCATATATTATTGAAGCAATCAAAGGTGCAAATGCTATAAGCATAGATATTCCTGTCATAATATCTATCATATAACCTATGGACAAGCAAGATATGGCTAAGGTGGTTATTCCATAGGCAAACCCATGCCTAACACCTATAACAATAAACAATATAGGATATAGTACTAGAATAAAGTAAAAATAATATATTCCAAAAATAGCAAGTAAAGTGGATAGAACAATTACAAATATACTTTCTACAATACTGTTATTTAAATATATATTCAAACTCTCACCCCTATTCCACATTTAACCTCAAAAATTCCAGTAATTCACTTAAATCTCCATACCATTTCTCTACATTATGCTCTTCTCTTATTTTTAATTTAATCTTCTTTTCAATGCTATTAATTATATCTTCATAATTCAATCCTACTCTTTTACTCATTAAAAAAGATAGAAGTATAATATTTGCAATAGTATCTGATAATTCTTCTTTATTATCATCTTCCCCTTTAATTAAAAGTTCATAAAGATAGGCTAAGGAAGTTAACAGTTCACTTTTAAGCCACTCTATAGTCCTTATATTTTTAATTATATCCATATCTTTTATATCATCCATAATTTCACCCTTCAAAATATACTAAAAAACCTCGCCTTAATAAAATAATACAGAGTATAAATTTATATGTCAAATAAAAAAGGTTCTATAATAAATGTTGGGGTGCATGAAAATATATGTGCTTCAACATTTTTTTGCATAATAAAAGCACTTATGAAATAAATCTGCTAAAATGTTAATTGGCAAAATAACAAAGAAAGGAGATTTATTCACAAGTGCAATATAATTTTATCACACAATTATTAAATTTAAAAGAGATTAAAGTAACTAAAATATCACATGATGATTCTTCTGTTAGAATCTATATTACAACTAAACCAAGAGAGCATACTTGCCCTAATTGTGGTGCTAAAACTTCTAAAATTCATGATTACAGAGAACAGGTAATTAAGGATTTACCTTTACAGTTTAAACATACTTACCTTGTACTTCGTAAGAGAAGATATGCTTGTTCCTGCGGTAAGAGGTTTTATGAGTCTTATGATTTTCTTCCACGATACTATCGCATGACCAATCGATTAGCTTACTTTATTTGCCAACAGCTTACTAAATTAACTAGTTTAACTTCTGTCGCTAAAACTTGTAATGTTTCTGTTTCTACTGTTATTCGCATTTTTAATTATATTAATTATGATGCTCCTTCACTTCCTAAAGTCCTTTGTATTGATGAGTTTAAGGGTAATGCTGAAACTGGAAAGTATCAATGTATTCTTGTAGATGGGGAAAGGAATAAGGTTTTAGATATTATTCCTGATAGGTGTCAAAGTGATCTTGTGAGTTACTTTAAGCGATTTTCTCGTAAGGAAAGAAATAATGTTAGATTCTTTGTATGTGATATGTGGCAGCCTTACGTTGATTTAGCTAAAGTATTTTTTCCTAATGCTAAGATTATTATTGATAAATATCACTTTATTAGGCATGTAACTTGGGCTATTGAAAGTGTGAGAAAACGCATACAGAAAACTATGCCTTCTAACCTCAGAAAATATTATAAACGGAGTAGAAAACTGATACTTACTCGTTATCATAAGCTAAAAGATGAAAATAAAGAAGCTGTTGATTTAATGCTGTTATATAATGATGATTTACGTATTGCTCATAGGCTTAAAGAATGGTTTTATGAAATATGTCAGAGCGATAAATATTCGTACCAATGTACAGAACTCGCTAAATGGATTGAAAATGCAGAAAGCTCTGGAATACCAGAGTTTGAGAAGTGTGCAGCTACATATAGAAGATGGTATAAGGAAATCAAAAATGCTTTTAAATATGGTTATACTAATGGTCCAACTGAAGGTTTTAATAATAAAATCAAGGTATTAAAACGAATATCTTATGGACTTAAAAACTTTTATAGATTTCGTAATAGAATACTTCACTGTACAAACTAAACATCTTAAAAATGAATAGCTGTAAGAAGCCTACATTTTAGCTAGGTTTATTAAGTGCACTCAAAAATACATGTAACTCTATCAATCTCATTCATTATACAAAAATAGGGTTATAAATAGCAATGGAGCGGGATTGATAAAAATCCCACCCCAACTATTGACATAGAGCCATAAAAAAGAGAGGATGTTCCTCTCTTATTCTGCACTGTATGGCAACAAAGCAATTTGCCTTGCACGTTTTATAGCTATTGTCAATTCTCTCTGGTGCTTTGCACAGTTTCCATTAATTCTTCTTGGAAGAATTTTTCCTCGTTCTGTAACATATTTTTTTAATCTATTTATATCTTTGTAGTCTATATGTTCAACATTATCTACGCAAAAGCTACATACTTTCTTTCTTGGTTTAAATTTCCTTTGCACCCTTCTTCCCTCCTTCTAGAATGGAATATTATCATCGTCTACTGGATCGAAACCTTCTATATCAGGAAAATCCATGCTTCCATCATCATAGCTAGGCCCAAAATTAGGACTTGAACTATTATTTCCCCAGTCAATGAACTCAACTCTATTGGCTATGACTTCTGTAACATATCTTTTACTACCATCCTTAGCATCATAAGACCTGGATTGAATCCTTCCCTGAATTGCAGTTAGTCTTCCCTTTCCGAGATAGTTAGCACAATTTTCAGCTTGTTTTCCATAAACAACTATATTTATGAAATCAGCTGTTGGTTGTCCTTTTGATTCCATCTCCTGTTTTTTCTCTCTAGATAGTCCTTTGTCAACAGCTAAGCTAAAAGTAGCTACTGGAAGACCATTTGTAGTGTATCTTAACTCTGGGTCCCGAGTAAGCCTACCTATTAATATAACATTATTCAATCCAAACACCACCCTAATTATTCATCTACTCTAACTATCATGTGTCTCATTATGCCATCGGAAATTTTGGATACTCTGTCTAACTCATCTACAACTTCAGAGTTGGATTCAAAGTTAACTATAACATAATAACCTTCTCTGTGGTCATTGATTTCATATGCCAGCTTTCTCATTCCCCACTCATCGATATTAGTTATAGTTCCATTTCCTTCAATTACGCCTTTTAATCTTTCTAATAACTGGTTTCTGTTTTCCTCTTCCAGATTAGGTACAAAGATAAACACTGCTTCATATTTTCTCATGTCTTTCACCTCCTTTTGGACTAACGGTTCTATTATTAATAGAACAAGGACTTATCTATAGCATTATAACATTATTATTTTAAACATGCAATGAAAATTTATTTAGATTAAACTTTAATATTTTTTCTATAAAACTAACTGTACAATTGCACTAAAATAAGAAATTCCCTCTTGTAAGGGAATTTCTTATACTTAAGCTTATTTCAAAGCTTCTCTTAATACCATTCCTAATCTCTTAACACCTTCAACTATTCTATCATCTTCCATATTTGAATAGTTTACTCTGAAGGTATTTTCATGGCCTCCATTAGGGAAGAATGAACCTCCTGGAACAAAAGCTACATTCTTTTCCAATGCCTTCATAGATAGCTCCCTAGCATTTATATGCTCTGGAAGAACTACCCAGGTAAATAGCCCGCCATCTGGGTTAGTTACCTTTATTCCTTCAGGGAACTCCTCTTTCATTGTATTTAACATTAATTCCTTTCTTCTCTTATATACTTTCTTTATCTTATCAATATGAGCCTCTATATCATAATCCTCAAGGAATCTATACACTGCAATCTGATCAAGTGTACTTGATTGTAGGTCAGCACCTTGCTTAATCATTACAAACTTATGCAGCACTTCTTTATCTGCAGCTATCCAACCCAGTCTAACTCCTGGGGAGAATATCTTTGAGAATGTACCTAAGAAAATTACTCTTCCTTCAGTATCAAAATGTTTAATAGCTGGATGTATTTCTCCTTCAAATCTCAGCTCTCCATAAGGGTTATCCTCTACCACTGCTACATTATACTTATTTGCCAATTCAACTAATCCTTTTCTTCTTTCAATGCTCATAGTTCTTCCTGATGGATTTTGAAAATCTGGAATAACATATATGAATTTTACATTTTCATTTTCTTTTAAAGCCCTTTCCAAATCTTCCATTATCATTCCATCGTCGTCTGTTTCTACTTCTACAAATCTTGGTTCATAGGCCTTAAAAGCGTTTATAGCCCCCAGATATGTTGGGCTTTCACATAAAATTACATCACCTGGATTTATAAATGCCTTAGCCATAAAGTCTAGTCCCTGTTGAGAACCACTTGTAATAAGGATATTATCGGTGGTCAGGTTGTCTACCTTAACTTTAGTCATTCTGTCCAAAATTTTAACTCTCAATGGTTCAAATCCTTCTGTAGGGCCGTATTGAAGTGCAACTCTTCCATACTCATCCATTACCTTATCTAGAGTTTTCTTCATTTCCTCTACAGGAAATAATTCAGGTGCAGGTAACCCTCCAGCAAAGGATATAACTTCTGGTCTTTGGGTGAGTTTCAGCATTTCTCTTATTTCAGATGCTTTCATATTGTCCATTCTTTTTGAAAAGCTTAAGGACATGTACAACACCTCCTAAGTATTATAAAAACGTTTTCCTAATTACTAATAACCTTTATGACTCCTATACTTATAGTTTACTATTAATTTGTTAAATTGTCTAATATTTAAATACAATTAATAAAAAAATATTTTCTGGCTCTAACTTTTTGCCAGAAAATATTTAGTCTTCATTATCCTGATTATCCTTACCTTTATAATGAATAATGCTAATCCACTTATCATCTACCAGAATCTTTCTAACTCTTTTTTCAAATTCAATCCTAGGAATCCAAATCAGCCTATTACATCCAAGGCACTTTAATTTGATATCTACTCCAGTTCTCATTATCTCCCATTTATTCTCTCCACAAGGATGGGGTTTTTTTAAGGTAACTATATCATTTAAGTCATATTTTAACATAATACTGCCCTCCTAATGTTTTCCATTATATACTACTATCTTGGAATATGGTATTTCAATACCTTCCTTATCAAATGCTTCTTTAACAGCTTTTCTAATCTGCCTCTCTAATGCCCATTGGTCCATTGGCTTTGTTTTGGCAACTATTGTAATATTTACAGCTGAATCATCCAAGGAAGTAACTCCTAATACAGAAGGTCCTTCAATTATGCTGTCATTTGCTTTTTTAATTTCCTCCAATACTTCTTTAATAACCTTAATTGCCCTATCGATGTCCTCTTCATAAGCAATTTTAATATCCACAGAGGACCTCATAGGCCCTCTGCCTTTATTTGTTACTACGCTAATTTGACCATTAGGAATAATATGAAGCTCTCCTGAAAAATCCCTAAGCTTAGTCACTCGGACTCCTATTTCTTCCACTATACCTGTATAGTCTCCTATTGTAATATAGTCTCCTACTGAATACTGGTCTTCTATTAATATAAAGAAACCTGTAATAATATCCTTAACAAGAGATTGGGCACCAAAACTTATGGCCAACCCGCCAATTCCTGCCGTTGCTAATATTGATGAAGTATTGACACCAAATATATCAAGAATTATAACTATAGCTATAAAATAAAGAATATACTTTAATACATTCTTAAATACTGTTATTAAAGTCCTTATTTTTCTCTCTTCTTCTATGGCTACACTTTTCATTTTTCTGGATACAGTTCTATCAATGAGTGTATTTAATATCCTTAATACAATTTTAATAACTATTAATAGAATAATAACCTTGATAGATTTTCCAAATATATTTAAATCTCCATATTCTGTTGTGAAAAAATCTCGTATTAATAGATATATGCTGTTCACATACACACCTCTTTATTAGAGCCTTTGTACTTTACTTCCACCATTATCCTTTGAAATCTTAAAAATCCCCTCTGCAATCAAATTATTCTTTTCTATTATACTCTTTATTTCATCTAAATCCTGTAAGTTAAATTTAATAGCCAAGCCACAGCTATGACTAATTTCCCTTGGAGTAGGTATAGTTCTATACTGTATTTTTTCATTTCTAAATACAGAATCAGCTTGTATTGCATAATGGGTGGACTTAAATGTAATGACTCCAAATTGTATTTCTTTCATTATATCATACACTCCTATCCTATGGTAACAGTATTTGATGCATTTTTAATCCTTTCATATATTGTATACATATTTGTTATTTGCCCAACCTGTAATTTTTCTTTAAGTTTATAATAATCTAGACAAGTACCACAAGAAAGTATTTCTACACCTTCTGACTCAAGTTTCTTTATATCTTCAAGCACTTCTGAACCTTCACAAGTCAAATAAACTCCACTGTTAAAGAATAGCATTGTCTTTGGATAGGGTTTGGATTCAGTTAAAGTATACATGAAGGATTTGATAAGTATTTTTCCCAGCTCTTCAGAGCCTTTACCCATAATGTTTGAAGAAAAGACAATTACCAAATTATCTGAATCAGCTTTCTTAGACTCCTTGTCTTCTCCTAAATGTGTTTCTCCTTCTCCTTTTATAATTGTTATATAGTACTCATCTTCATTCTTCTTATCAATTTTAAATTCATATCCTAAACTATTTGCTAATTTTGAAACATTCCCTACAGCCACTTCATTGTCAACAATAGTAACTACTACTCCTTTATCTATTTTATCAAGTTCTTTTTTGGTCATTATAACTGGTTTTGGACAAACTTGTCCTCTTGCATCTATTTCTATTTTCATATAAAAACCCCCTAATTTAACTTATAAATATATTATACTATCTTAAATAAATTAAAACTTATAAGTATTTTCTATAGATTTACATATATCAATAAATATCATCTATATTGAATTTATCCATAGAATTAAAATATTTAAACAACGAATTAAATATTTTAATTTTTTTATTAAGATTTTTAATATCTATATTGACTTTTATTAGTATTTATATTAATATATTTATAAACCATAATATACAGCATGTACTAACACACTTTTATTATTATACCCAAATACGATAATTTCTTAAGCATAATAGAAAACTTAATTGGGGGGTTTCAGTTGGAGGATAGGGTAAAAAAAGCAACTAAATTAAAGATTACAATTGTAGATGACGAAAAAAAGATAAATTTGCCTGGTATACCTTTTTGGCTAATTGAATTTCTAATAGATCTAGGTTTTGGACTAAGCTCTATAGCACTAAAGTTCATTAAAGAAATAGATGAAGATACAAAAAAGATTCTTGACTCAATAGATAGAAAAGATATAAAACAAATGATTAAAGAACTAAAAAAATATGGTCCCTTTGAACTGGTTAATATTAGGGAAGGGGATAAGACTTATGTTCATATTTCAATCCTTTAATTGAAGAAAGGAAGAAGTAAAATGAAAAGAGAAATGTTAGGTAAATGTCCCGTATGTGGAGAAGAATTGCACATTACAAGATTAAGCTGTAATAATTGTCATACTGTAATAGAAGGCAGTTTTTCTGCATGTAGATTTTGTAAGCTTTCAAATGAACAGAAAAACTTCCTGGAAGTATTTGTTAAGAACAGAGGAAATATAAAGGAAATAGAAAAGGAGATGGGTATATCCTATCCTACTGTCAGAAACAAGCTTGAGGATTTAATTGAAGCTCTAGGATATAAGCCAAAATACAATGAGCCTAAGGTTAATCAAAAAGAAATATTAGAGAAGCTAAATAATGGTGAAATATCTTCCGAGGAAGCTATTAAACTCCTAAAAGGAGAAAAGTAAGGGGGTCTTTCTTATGAGAGAAGAAAAGATGATGATTTTATCTATGCTGGAAGAAGGAAAAATTACCAGCGAAGAAGCTATCAAGCTTTTAGATGCCCTGGAAAGCTCTGAATATGATTTTCAATTTGAAGCAGATAAAAAAGAAGAACAAAAAACCAAAGAGAAAGAATTTAGTAAAGATGAAATAAAGGATAGCCTAAAAGATTATACAAAAAAGGTAGAAAGCTTTGGAGCAAATTTGGGAAATCTTATATCCAATATAGTAAGCAATATTGTTGATAAAAGCACCTATTTCAATTCAAACGGACTATATGAAATTATAAATACAAAAATTGAAAAGGACATACTAAATATTGAAAATCCAATAATCGACTTTGAATGTGTTAATGGAAGCATAAATGTAAAACCATGGAATGAAGATAAAATTTCCATGAACATAACCTGTAAATACAAGGGAAAAGAGTTTAATAAAAACGATACCTTTTACAACTTTATTGAAGAAGATAACAGATTTAGATTCGTACCTGTTTATAAAAACCATGTAATGATTTCTTTAGATGTTAATCTGCCACATAGGTATTACAAAGAGATTATCCTTAAAACTACTAATGACAAAATAAAAATTCATGATTTTCAACTTGGTGAACTGTTCTTAGAAACAAGCAATGGATCTATTACTGTAGAAAATATCAGTTCAAATAAAATAGATCTATTAACACAGAATGGCAGAATATTTTTAAAGGACCTATCAAGTCCAAAAATAACCGCTAAAAGCTCTAATGCAAGCATTGTAGCAGAAAATATTAATAGCGAAGAATTGAATATGTCTACTATGAATGGAAAGATTAGTTTTACCAGTATACAATCAGACCATATTTATGGAAAAACATCCAATGCTTCCATAGAAATAAAAAATATATCTAGCAAAAAAATTATGCTTAAGACCTCTAATGGGGCAATTATTTGCAGAGATATAGATGAAAAAAATGTTAATGAATTAAATCTTTCTACTTCTAATTCATCAATTGATATATCCTTAAACGATATGAATAAGATAAAATATTTCGATTTAGAAACATCCTTAGGAAGTATACATTTAGATATGCCAAATTTGATATATAAAGTCAACAAACAATCTGATATGGGGACCAAAAAAGTGATAGCACATAGTGATAATTTTGATGAACAGGAAGAGTGCCTTCTAATAAAGGCTTCAACTTCAAATGGTTCAATAAGAATAAAATAGGAGGATGTATATGGGAGATTTTAAAGATGAAAAATTACAAATTTTAAAAATGATTGAAGAAGGTAAAATTACAAGTGAAGAAGGAATAAACCTACTGGAGGCCCTTGATGATACATATGATACTTCTCCAGTTGTAACCAATAAAGCTAAATGGATAAAGATAAAGGTATTTGAACCAGAGGATAAGACTAATGTGGATGTTACTATACCAATATCATTAATAGATATTAGTATGAAGATTGCCAGCAAGATAGTTCCAGATTTTAGTAAATATGGATTAAGCGAAAAAGATATAAGTGGAATATTCGATGCTATAAAAAATGGAGCTTCTGGAAAGATAGTAGATATAAAAAGTGAAAATGGTGAAATAGTTGAAATAATAATAGAATAATCCCATCTGGGATTATTCTATTGATTTTTTTGCATTATATATAATTTTAATGCCTATTAAAATTAGAACCACAGGCAAAATGTATGTTACTAATTTCCAAAATCCAAACTCGATAGATGTATAAAAGGATATTATAGATATAATGGAAATCAAAAACATAGCAATACCTAAATATTTAGGCCATTCTATACTATCCTTTCTATATCCTATTAAGTACGCCATGTAAAATGCAATGCCAAATAGAAGATATAATATCCATTTAACATCAAAATCAACTAATTCATTAATTAAGTTGTTTATTCCTAATGCAATTAATAAAAATCCTATCATTAATAATATCCTGCTATTTTGCTTTCCATACACAACCAAACATATAATTCCAAATATCCAAAGAAACAAAAAGCTTCTAATATCAACTCCAATAAATACATATTGATCTAAAATGGACATTAAGGAAATTCCTAATAAGATTAATCCTAATAAAAGATATCCCATATGTCTTCTTACTAGATAGCCAATTAATATGCCAATGGATAAGACAAATAACAGCCATTCGAAAGTTAAAACATTAAAGTTTAACAGCAAAAACAGCAATCCAATAAATATTAAAAACATGCCAGATAAATAACCCTTTCCATTCATATAATCCCTCCAATTTTAAATATATGTTTTACTAGGCAAGTAATCAAACATCAGATTAAAAAAGTTGAAATCCCTGAAATAGAATAAAATTAAAGAATCATAAACCTGTCTTCCTATAAAAGATTCAGGCAAAAATATAGCTATTGGCGTTAGAACAACACTTATGAAATATACTATAAAAACTCCCTTTATGAGTCCAAAAATCATTCCTCCAATCTTATTTAGTTGCTTCAAAATTGGAACATTAAAAATCCTGGAAAACAGCTCTAATAGTATATTTACCATAGCATTAACAAGAATATATATAACTACTGCTGATATTATCATTACGATTATTTCTACTATCCCATCTGATATTAAATCTGGTACGAAATTAGTATTGTTTTTGGCTTGTCTATAAAATACAACAGCTAATATTATTTCAGCTAATCTCTCAAATATTCCGTATAGAAAAGGACTTTTCATTATAAAACTATATACATTAAGATAATATTTACTTACAATATACAGAGATAATAAATAACCTATTATACTCAAAATAGAAACTATTAATCCAAACCTTAAACCTTTTAAAATATTATATATTAATATAATTATGATTATGATATCTATGAGATTCAAATGTATCACCAAACCCTATTATATTAAAATGATACTATATCTACCCTATTTTCATGCAATACTATTAAATGTTTATTTCCTTCTATTATTTTAATTATAGTCTCATCAAACCCATATTTAAACATTTTTTTTGTACCCTTAAGTCCCATTACATTTCTTTCTCCGTACAATATGGTATATCCATTAGCCAATATGAAATGATTACATTCATCTTTAAGTATCAGGGATTCTTTGGTAGCACCATCCATGGAAACAACCTCATATGTATTATCATATAAGATATGTATTGATTTTTCATCTACATATATATCCTTTGGTGAGGATATACTTTTTTGCCATACAATATCTCCATAATTTATGTAATATAATACTTTATCGGACATTGCTACTAATTCTTTATCATTTATAAAATCAACATACATAATTAGTTCCTCTTCTAATTGGAAGTCCCAAATAAGGTCACCGTTCAGACTATATACATATATTCCTGATTCTATGTTCTTATTCTCCAGTTTAAGTGTAGATATGGCATATCTATTTATTTCACTTGAAAAACAGTAATTGAGAATATATTTTTCCTCTAAAATCTTACTTGCAACTAGCTTTCCATTGGTATCTAAAATCTCTATACCTTCATTATCATTATCTTCCAAATGAATTAGAATATATTCACCACTTTCCTTTATACTTTTAATTTTACCTTCAGATTTAAATCTTCCAATGGTATCCCCTTCTGAACTAAGATAGTATATATCTCCCAAATTATTGTCTGATACATATATACCCATATCTCCAAAGATTACATATGGATCGTTAAAATTAAATTCCTTTTCCCATTCCTTATTGCCTTCTCTATTATATTTAACAAGTTTATTGTATTGACACATTATTATATGATCATCATAATAGGCTATATCATCAACATTCCCATCTACAGAAATGGAATTAATTATATGTAACTCATCTGATGTAATTGAATCCAAATTCATTAATTCTATTAGCTTTTCCTGATTTTCTTCCTTAGAAAAGAATAATATAATTAAAACCAGTAGAACAGCAAATGCTTTAATAAATATGCTATATTTGTTGTTTTTCTCCACAATATCACCTCTTTGTTATAATTCTTTATTTTTTTTATATATCCTTCAAAATTATTGCAGATATTTTATGATATAATAAATATACCCATACAATTATATGGAGGTATAAATATGAAAATAGATAAGAATTCTGAAACACCTCTATACATACAGGTATATAAGAATATTAAAAACATGATTGAAAATAACGAGCTAAAGGAAGGGGACAAACTTCCCTCTATTAGAAGTCTATCAGATAGATTAGGTGTAAACAATATCACTATTGTAAATGCCTACAAGCTTTTAGAACAGGATAAATATGTATATTCAATAAAGGGAAGTGGCACCTATGTAAGAAAAGCTTATAATATGGATATATCCTATATGGAAGATGGAGATATTGAGCTTATGGTAGGCGGAGTATTGCCCATATCTAAAGACAGTATCAATTTCTCATCTGTTTCACCAACTCCTGAAATTTTCCCTATCGAAGAGTTTAAGCAATCCTTAATTGAAGTCTTAGATAGAGATAAGGGAAATGCGTTTATGTATCCTGAAATTAATGGTTACAAGCCTTTTAGGGAATCCATATCATCTTTTCTGCATGAAAATTATAATATGAATGTTGACAAGGACCAGATATTAGTTATATCTGGAGGTCAGCAGGGAATTGATATAATAACTAAAACTTTGGTAAATCAGGGAGATTATATATTTGTTGAGAACCCTACCTATTCAGCAGCTATATCTGCTTTTAAATCAAGGGGAGCAAAAATTATAGGAATACCTATGCTGGAAGATGGTATAGATTTTGAAGTTCTAGAAAAATACCTTAAAAGATTGAATCCCAAATTTCTATATATGATGACTAACTATCAAAGCCCTACAACATACTCCTATAGCATGGAAAAAAAGAAGAAATTAATAGATATGAGTACTAAATATGATTTCTATATAATCGAAGATGACTTTCTAACTGATTTAAGCTATGAAGATAAAAAGTTACCATTAAAATCAATGGATAATCTGGACACTGTAATATATATAAAGAGCTTTTCAAAAATATTTATGCCTGGAGTAAGAATAGGATTTATGACTGTACCGAAAAAGCTCTTTGCAAGCATTATAAAGGCAAAACATACTACAGACATATCATCCTCTGGATTCTTCCAAAGGGCATTTGATTTATATTTGAGAAAAGGCCTATGGAAAATCCACATTGAAACAATTAGGAAAGTTTATTTTGAAAAATATAATACAATGATAAAAGAATTAGAAAGGCTTAAAAAGTATGGAATATCTTTTTTAGAGCCAAAAGGAGGACTTAGCATATGGATTAGACTTCCAGAGAGTATAGATTCAGTAGATCTCTATAAGGAATGTATAGAAAATGGACTATCTTTTGTACCAGGAAAGATTTTCTTCATAGATGACAACTTGTACACAAATTATATACGCTTAAGCTTTGGAGCAGTTTCTAAAAAAGAAATTATCACCGGTATACAAATAATAGAAAATTGCCTGAAAAAAAAGCAAAAAAAAGAAGGCAATAAATACCTTCCCTTCATTTAAAAAGCTTCTTTATTTATATAAAGAAGCTTTTTCCTTCAGAAACTCCATTACTATGGATATGAATTCCTCTGGTTTTTCAAATATTGCAGCATGACCTGTTCCCTTTATTATAACAAGCTGAGAACCTTTAATTCTACTATGTATAAATCTCTGATACTCACTTATCGTAATTAAATCATATTCTGCACCTATTATCAATGCAGGTACCCTAATATCCTCTATAAAATGAGAAACATCAAAATTTAAAGCGCTATAAAGATTTCTTACAAATCTGTCCTTCCATTCCTCATTTAATACCTTTGACATTACCCTTTTCTTTTCCTCCAGCTTTTCATAGCAGTTCTCATAATAGCCAAAGGAATATACATAAGGAAATACAATATTTGAAAATATCTCTCCATCCAGTGTTGACGCTGCATAGGCCCAAGCCTTTCCTATGTCCTTCATTACATTTGAAGTATAACAGTCTGTATTGGATAATATTAATGATTTTACCTTATCATTATGCTTTAATGCATATGTCAATGCAACTTTACCTCCATAGGATACTCCTAAGAGATGAGTGCTATTTATACCTAATATTTCCAGTAAACTATTTAATAATTCAGCTTGAGTTTCAACTGTATACCCTTCTTCACAGCTATCAGATTTCCCCTGGTCAAGTAAATCCACTAATATCATTCGATAATATTTGGAAATATCTCCAACAATATGGGACCAACTACTTGTAGTCATCATTACTCCATTCAAAAAGACAAAAGGCTCTCCATTACCATATTCCCTATAGTATATATTTTTGCTGTTAATCCTTACATATGGCATTATATCAGCTCCTTTTTATTATATATCTAGTATATCAGAATAAATACTATCAATACAATTCCAATTAGCCCGGATATAGGGTATATAATACCTACAAGATTTGCAAACCCAAATTTTGCTAAGGGTATAGCTGATATGCAAAATAATGCTGTATATAGCAATTTATTCTTATGTTCTGAAACTCTATTCATAAATCCAAATCCATTGGCTATTGCAGTTGTAAATATTGCAATCCAAAGTACTACTGCATATATCTTTCTATATCCACTAGCAATATTACCGCATATTTTAAGCATTGGAACATCTAAATATATTACTTCGTTATAATATATAAGCATACTTATCAAAATAGATATTCCAAGTAGAAATAAAATAGCTCCTCCTGTAGCTCCTCCTAATATGGCAGTTTTTTTATCTTTAATCAAAGGAAGAAATGATGAAAATACTATTATTATAATCAATGAATTGGAGCCAAAGTATAACAGGGAAGAAGTTATGAAATTACCTTTTCCTGTTAGTGTCACTCCCTGAATATTTGAAATACTAAAGCCTTCTCTTACATTAAGATATATAGACGTAAACAATATGCCGACAATCAATATTGGAACCAATATGGTATTTATTATGGACAAGCCTTCCAGTTTGAACAAAAAGACTATAAATGTAAATATAACCATAGCTATGATACCAATATTAAAGGACAAACCTAATTCCTCTTTAAAAATAGCTCCACTGCCTGAAAGCATAACGCTATAGCCTGTATACAGGGAAAATCCTATTATTGTATCCAAAACAAAACCAAATCTATCTCCAAATAGCTCACCGACTAATTCATTTAAGCTGTTTATCCTGTATTTATAAATCTTCAATAAAAGCAAGCTTCCAACTGTAGAAAATAAAATTCCTGAAACAATGATACCAATTATTCCCTTTATTCCATATACCCCAAAGAACTCAATAATCTCTCTTCCAGATGCAAATCCAGCCCCAATAACAGTGCCTATATATATTGAGGCAATTTTAATCCAGTTCTTATTCATATAAATCCTCCTTTCTGAAACTAGTCTATTATCAGAAAGGCTTGTTTTATAACCGAAATATAGTCCTTAAATATGTGCTCCACCAGTTAAAGCAATTAAATATTGCTAATGGGTCCCGGGAATCTTGTTGCTTGAGAAAAAACTCTACTTTCTTAACAAAAGCAGAGTTTTTTTCTTATATATTTTCTTTTTTAAAAGCCTTCATAAGGGATACCATTGCCAATATCATTATAAATACAAATGGAAAGGCAGCTGCAACAGAAGCTGTCTGTAATGCTTCCAAACCGCCTGCAAGAAGCAATGACATTGCTAGCAATGCCTGTGCTATGCCCCATAAATACTTTTTGCCTGTGCTTGGATTTAAATTACCATTGGAAGTAAACATCCCTAATACAAACGTAGCAGAATTAGATGATGTAATAAAGAAGGTACATAGTAATGTTACTGTAATTATAGATAATACACTTCCTAATGGATAATACTCCATTACCTTAAACAAAGCTGTTTCTGGTAATTCAGCAGCTGCTTTTAATCCTTCTATTCCTAATTCATCAACTAAGTTTAACCCTAGACTTCCAAAAGCTGCAAACCAAACAACCGATACTATAGCTGGTACTACAATAACTCCCATTATAAATTCTTTAACAGTTCTTCCCTTAGATATCCTAGCTATGAAGCTTCCTACAAATGGTGCCCATGCTATCCACCATGCCCAGTAAAATATCCTCCATCCATTTAGCCAAGAATTATCACCAAATGCACTTATACCTAAACTATCCTTAAAGAAATCATTTATATATAAACCTAATCCATTGGTAAAATTATTTATAATTGGTAAGGTAGGCCCCAATATTATAACAAGTAGTAATAGTCCAAATGCTAAATATAGGTTTATATCTCCAAGTATTTTTATACCCTTATCTAATCCACTTACTGCTGTCCAAATAGTTATAACTGTAATTACAACTATAATAACAATTTGAACTAGAGCTGTCTCTGGTATATTAAATATATAGTTTAAGCCACTGTTTATCTGTAATGTTCCCAATCCTAAGGAAGTTGCTACACCTGCTACTGTGGCAAAAACTGCAAGTATATCTATTAATTTTCCAATGGGTCCATTTACTCTTTCTTCTCCAAATAAAGGAATAAATATACTACTTATAAGACCAGGTTTATCCTTTCTAAACTGAAAATAAGCAAGAGCAAGACCTATAATAGCATAATTTGCCCATGGATGAAATCCCCAATGCATAAAGGATGATTTCATTGCAAAATTTACTGCTTCCATACTACCAGGTTCACTTCCAACAGGATTAACAAAATGTGATATTGGTTCTGCTACTCCCCAAAATACAAGTCCTATACCCATCCCTGCTCCAAATAGCATTGCAAACCAAGATGCATTGCTGAATTCAGGTTTACTATCATCAGGTCCCAACTTTATATTTCCATATTTACTAAAGGCTATTGCTATAGCAAATATTACAAATATTAACATGGATATTAGATATAACCATCCAAAATTAGTAGTTAGAAAATTTAACAAGGAATTAGCAAAGCTTGCAAAACTTACCTTACCTATTATCCCCCATAAAACTATTGCTATTGTTAATACAAGGGATATATAAAATACTTTATTATCCTTTTTTCCTGCACTTTTCATATTATTCCCTCCAATTAGATGGATTCTATACATTAACCGATTTATCAATAAAGGGTGATAGAGATATCACCCTTTATTACAAACAAATCTTTATATTTTAACATTAAATACTGTCTGCTCTTTCACATCTATCGTTAATGCATCTAGTGCAACTCCAACTCTATGATATCTTAATTTCCATTGCTCCTCTTCAGTTCTAGTTGGATCTCCAAGTGGATAAGGGATAGAGTAAGTTGGAACCATCTTGTTTGCACCAACGCTTTTTGCAACAGGTATTAAATTAGCCATCTGTACTACAGGTATACCTGCACGTTCAATCTCTTTTACCATCGTTGCACCGCAACGTGTACAGGTACCTCAGGTTGAAACCATTATAACTCCATCTACATTTTCTTCTTTTAGGTGCTCTACTATTTCTTTACCCATTCTAGCAGCTTCACCTTGAGTTGTTCCAGTACCAACAGTTGAGTAGAAATACTCATTTACTTTTCCTATTTTACCCTCTTTTTCATATTGTCTTAAAACATCTAATGGTACTATTACATTTGGATTAGCATTTGCTACAGCAGGGTCGAATCCAGCGTGAATAGTCTTATATACTCCACTTTCTAATCTATCAAATTCAGATACATCATATTTACCCCATCTAGTAGCTGAAGCTGATTGGATTCTATCTGGATTATCTACTGGCACAATACCACCAGATGTAACTACAGCTATATTTGCTTTTGATAGATCCTTTATAGGAGGAGCTATTGGAACCCTATCCTGCTCTGGTATAGGAAGTTCTGTTTGGAATTTCTCTCCATGAATTTTTTTAAGAAGCATATCAATAACTCTATCAGCAGCAGTTACTGGAGGATTTAACCATACTTGACGCCTAATTCCTCTTCCATAGTAACCTTCTTCTTCTGCAGAATTAAGAATTTCTCCATTTAATAGCCTTTTACCGAAATCAGCCATTTTCTTGATATCTTTTCTCATTGCAGCTGCACTTGCGCCACCTTTAAATATATAGATATCACTACGGAACATTTCTACACCAGGATTTTCTTCATTCATAGAGGAAATTACAGGAACATTAAACTTTTCCTTAACAGCCTTTCCAATATGACCACAAGCACTACCATATCTACCTGCTCTAAATGCTGGACCTGCAAAGAATATATCAAATTCCTTACCCTCTAAAAATCCCAATATGGTATTTATAGCTTCTTCAGTATTGGAGCCCATGTAGTTGTCTCCACATATTATTGTATGGGTAACTTGTACATCCTCGCCTAATTGCTTTTGTAACTCCATTGCTGGACCTACTAATCCTTCTCTTATTTCAGGAGCAAAGTCAGCTTTTTCTTCTCCTCCAATTTGACCGAAAAATTGATTTATATAAAGTATTGCTTTCTTCATTTTTACACCTCCTTAAAATTCCTTTACTGTTTTAGTTGACCAGCCAACTACCTGGTCTCCACAGAACATGGAATTGTTTTCCATAATAATAGATCCGTCTTCTCTAACAGATGGTCCAAGAATTTCGTCTCCTGCCCATCCTCCTGCTAAACCATCTCTTGCTAAGGATTCCAATTCTCCTAACACAGTTTCCATAGGTGGAAGTTCAATTAATTGAGATACGTCTCCAGTAGATACAATAGCATCTGCCTTTGGATCTAAAGTAACTAACGGTTGAGATTTACCATCTCTACCAGTACATTCAGGTGTTAGTCCTACAGTTTTCACTCCAGCATCCTCTAAGGCTACGATACAAGCGATAAAGTCTGCATCTGGGTTACCATATCCTTCTTCAGCAACTATTGCACTGTCTGCACCCAAGGACTTAGCCATTTGAGCTACAAGCAATGCTGACCTTTCCTTTTGCTCCAATGCAACATTTAGGTTTGACATAATAATACCTAAGAAGTTTAGTGTTTTTCCATGCTCTTCATATAGTCTTCTTATTACAGGATAATTCTGGAAGTCATAAGTTGACCATTTAGAGGAACAGGGCATAAAACTTCCTGATATTACAGCACCATCTAAAACTTCATTTGGATGCATAAAAGTAGGTAACATTCTATTTGTGTCCCATCCGTATACTAAATCATTATATCCTAGCTCCTCCATCTGTGATTGCAACTGGAGTACAAGTACAACAGAAGGTAAATCATTAACATCCTTTGAGCGTTTTGTTATAGAATCTAATTTGAATACTTCCAATTCTTCTGGTTCTAATTCCTTTACACATGAACCAATATATTCTGCTAATCTCATTCCAGCCCATCTTAAAGCTCTATTTTTCTTCTGCTGCTCTCTTTTTTCAAACTCCTCATCAGTATCAGCAACTAATACTATGTTCTTTAATTGTGAAAAATAAGTATATTTTGCGCCTTCTCCACTCATGTCTATAAGGCCATCTTGGAATCCGCCCCAGTGCTTTCCTACAACTAATACGCTACAGTCCTTTAATGCATGGGTTCTACCATTACCTGCTTGCATTAATTCTCCTGTTACTCCTGGGAATACTGGACCTCCTTCTACTCTAACTCTTGGCTCAATTGCTTCCTTTACTGGTACTAATCTTACTTTATCTCCTGGCTTTACTATAAATAGGTCTGCTTCTGTTATATGTTCGTCTTCTCTTACTACTTCTAGTGCCTCTTCTTTATTAATAGTTAATATACCATTTGAATAGGAAGTTTCTTCTCCAAAGACTATATCCTTAACGTAAAAATTACCTAACTCAAGTTTCATATTCCACACTCCTTTCAATACTATATATTTTGCAAAAGGTTCAAAAATTAATCATTAAATTTTGTATATTCATCTCTTATAGACTTAACTTCATTTATTATCTCGTCTACATCTAAAACCATTTCCATCATGCCTATTTGCTCTTCATATACATTGGAATCTACAGATTCTTTAAATTCTGGTTCTACTGCATGGTATACTCTAAGTCCTAACTGGACTCCTGCCAATGGACCTGCAAAAGTTGGGTCTCCTGCTGTTACAGTTTCAGCTGCTAAACCTGCAGCTTCTGCTTCAGCTCCTCCTATTAGTACTATCATATTTTCAGCACCATATTTTTCAGTTAATTCTTTTACCCTCTTTTGATTTTCCAAGTCCATTGCTCCTGCAGCAGTTCAGACAAAGCATTCAGTTGATGAGAATACTACTTCAGCATCAGTTGTCTTAACGCATTCTTCCATAGCTGGTCCTGGTATTCCATCTCTATCGCCAATGATGATTACTTTTTTATTTGCATCGAATATTGACATAATTACACATCCTTTCTTTAAATTTTTATAGAAAATATTTATATAAATATATTGTAATTAAAATATTTTCTATATATGTTATTAATAATAAGATAACATAATCATGATTATATTTCAATCATGAATGTTAATTATTTAATAATTTTTCTAAATAAATTGTCTGTTACAGAATATTATGATATTATAATAGAGCCACATATAGTATTTATAATTTACTACAATAAAATGCGGAAAGGATACTCAATATGGACAATAAATCCCTCAGAAAAAAAAGAATAATGACATTTTTTATAGATTCAGCTGATGAAATATTAAAAGAAGAAGGTATAACCGGAGTAACCATTAGAAAAGTTGCAAATAGGGCAGGATTTAATAGTGCAACTCTATATAACTACTTTGAAAACCTTGACCATTTGATATTTTTTACAGCTATGAAACATATAAAGGATTATGCTCTTGCACTACCAGAGTATTTAAAAGATGCGAATAATGCATTAGATAAATTTTTAACAATATGGAAGTGCTTTTGTGACTATTCCTTTAAAGAACCTGAAATTTATTATGCAATTTTCTTTGCTAATCTACATAATGAATTAGAGGATTATGTTGAACAATATTATAACCTATTTCCAGATGAGCTTGGAGCCCAGCCTGATGATATCTCTACAATGCTACTTAAACATGATATATATGAAAGGGGAATGACTATAGTAAATGAATGTGTTGATGAAGGTTTTATAAGAAAAGAAGATGCCGAAGTTTTAAATGAAATGGCTACTCTGGTATATGAAGGGATACTTTTAAGAGTAATAAAAGGTAAAATAAACTATGATGAAGCTGTGAGAAAAACAATGAAATATATAGAACTAATTGTAAGTTCACTTTTGATTAGTAATTGATTAAAAAATTTAAACCCTCAAATTTGAGGGTTTAATAAGTTAGCTATTTATCTTTATGTATATACTTCAACATCTTGAAGAACATCTTATCTCTATATTTTATTGTTTCTTCATCTTTTCCATTTGAATAATCATAGAAACCTTTTTTTGATTTTGTACCCAATTGATTTTTATCAATTAGATTTTTTAGTATATCTTGAGGCTCCTTAACATCGCTTAATTCATTAAATAGATATGATGATATGAAATAGAAGGTATCTAATCCTCCTAAATCTGCAGTTTGCAATGGACCAATTATTGGATATCTGAATCCTGGCCCGTATTTCATGGCTCTATCTACATCCTCTATGTCCGCGATTCCCTGTTCTACTATATTTAATGCTTCTCTAAATACTGCAAATTGTATTCTATTGCCTATGAACCCTGGAGCATCCTTCTTTACAACTACTGGCTCCTTATCAATTTTCTTAGCCAATTCAAATAATATATCTATAGTTTCATCCTCTGTTTCTTCACCTTTTATTAGTTCCACCAATGGTATAATATGAGGAGGATTCCAAAAATGCATTCCTGCAAATCTTCCTTTATTTTTTAATTTCTTTGATATTCCTGTAATGCTCAGTCCTGATGTATTTGAAGCAAATATAGCATCAGGTTTCGCTATTTCCTCTATTTCCTTCCAAAAATCCTGTTTAATGTACATTTTTTCTATAATAGCTTCTATTATAACATCACAATCTGAAAATACCTTATTATCTGTAAAATATCCTATATTTTTAACTGTTACTTCTGCTTCTTGTTCTGTCATAAGTCCTTCTTCAATTAAGCTACTATTGAATATGGAAACTAATCTCTTTGAGTTCTCTAAAAATTCTTCCTTTAAATCTGTTACTACCACATTATAACCTTTTCTAGCAAATATTTGAGCCATGCCTGAGCCCATTGTTCCTGCTCCAGCTATACCAATCTTTCTTATATTTTCCAGTTTCATTCTTGACCACCTTCTTATCAATATATTTAGTAAATTCCCAGACTACCAAGTATAATCGCTGATATAGTAGCAACTACTGGTAGGGCAACTGAAGTAACAAAAATATCTATATATGAATCTTTATGTGTCATACCGGTAACAGCTAGCAATGTCAATACTGCTCCATTGTGTGGAAGGGTATCTAGACCACCTGATGATAAAGATGCAATCCTATGAAATGCTTCTGGATTAATTCCCATTTCTAAGGCTAATTGATAATATTTTTCACCTAAAGCAGCTAATGCAATACCCATACCTCCTGAAGCTGATCCTGTAGCTCCTGCTAATAAGTTAACAGCTAATGCTTCTGAAATTAATGGACTTCCTTTTATATTTAGAAGTAGATTAGTTAAAGTTTGGAATCCTGGAACTGCTCCTACTACTGTTCCAAATCCTACAGCAGCAGATGTATTGATAATTGAAAGCATTGAGCTGCTTGCACCTTCGCTGAGCATTTTTGTAAAACCTTTATATTTAATAGGATTAGTAATCATTGCCATAATAATTCCTGCTAATAAAGCAACTACTATATCCCAATCAAATAAGTTTAAAGTTACAATTACAGTAATCAAAGGTAAAAATGCAAGGAATGGGTTTGGAAGTTTTGTTGTTTCTGATTCAGTAGTAGCAGCTGCTTCATCTGATTTCGACACCTTTACAGGTTCTATAAATCCTTCTCCTTTAGCTGCATACTGTTTCTCTCTCCATTTCAGATACAAGTATCCACCAATGAACAATACTAATCCAGCTACAATACCCATTATAGGAGCTGCAGTAGGTGTTGTATTAAAATAATCCATTGGAATTAAATTTTGAATCTGTGGCGTTCCAGGTAATGCAGTCATTGTAAAGGTAAATGAACCAAGAGCTATTGCTCCAGGTATAAGCTTTCTTGTAATATTAGCTTCCCTAAATAATTCCAATGCCAATGGATACATTGCAAATACAACTACAAATAGTGAAATACCACCATAAGTTAATACTGCACAACCAACAATTACACTAAGAATTGCTCTCTTTGCACCTAATACTTTAGTAAGCCATCTAGCTATAGACTTAGCTGCACCTGTATAATCCATTAATTTTCCAAATATTGCTCCTAGCATAAATACTGGAAACCATGATTTAGTAAAACCTACAAACCCCTGCATATATACATCCTTATATGCAGAAAGCAATTCCAATCCTCCAGTTAAAGCTACAACCATTGCACATAGTGGAGCAATCCAAATTATAGAATATCCTCTATAGGCTAAAATCATTAATAACGCTAATCCAAGAATTATTCCGAACATAAAGTATCTATCCTCCTTTATTTATAACTTTCTTCTAACCTGCAGTCCAGCCGCCATCAACTGTCAAAGTTGAACCAGTTATATGACCTGCTGCATCTGAACATAAAAACTTAGCTACTTCTGCAATAGTTGATGGCTCAATTAGTTTTTTAATAGCTGCTTTTTGTAACATTATATCTTCAACAACTTTTTCTCTGGAAATACCATGGGACTTTGCCTGAGCATCAATTTGATTGTCTACTAAAGGTGTTCTAACATATGCTGGACAAATTGAATTTACTGTAATACCATATTTACCACCTTCTAAAGCAGTAGTTTTTGTCAAGCCACTAAGTCCATGTTTAGCAGAAACATAAGCTACTTTAAATTCTGATGCAACTAGTCCGTGTATTGAGTTTAAGTTTATAATTCTACCCCATCCTTGTTCCTTCATATAAGGCCATACATATTTTGTCAATAGAAATGGAGCAGTAAGCATTAACGAAATCATAAAATCCCATTTATCTTCTGGAAAATCTTCAATTGGAGAAACTGTTTGTATTCCGGCTACATTAACAAGTACATCTACTTTAGAAAACCTTTTCACTGTGAAGTCTACTAAATTAAAGCAATCCTCTCTTTTGCTTAAATCAACTCTGAAATATTCTCCTCCAACTCTCTTTGACTCCTCAATAAGCTTTTCCTCATTTATATCTGCCATTACAACCTTAGCACCTTCTTTTGAAAAGGCTTCAGCTATGGCTAGTCCTATACCACTTGCAGCCCCTGTTACTATACACACCTTATCTTTTAACATTCATATTTCCTCCCTATTCTAAATTTTTTAAATTCTTTAATTGCAAGTTTGATGCCTATTTTTTAATAAATTGTTTTTAATCAAGTTACATCTTTCTCAATAAAAGAAAACAAGGGGATAGATATTTAAAAAAATATCTATCCCCTTGCTCAGTATTTAGAATATAAATCCTAAAAAAGTATTTTTCTATTGTTTTTTTATATTAATTTGTAAATATTCTATTACAGTACCTACTATTTATTTAAAATATTGTAAACTTTTCTGAACGTTTTTTCAAAAAGCTATTATAATTGTAATTAATAATGAATATTCTGATTACTTAATATCAATGCCATTATATTTTTATATTATATTTTGCCATTTTTTCATATAGACTTGTACGGCTAATACCTAGAGTTTCTGCAGCTAATGTCCTATTTCCCTTACATATCATAAGGCTATCTATAATTGCTTGTTTTTCTGCCTCTTCAACAACATCCCTTAAACTCCTTGCCATTTTATCATTCATTATACCCCTAATTCTAAAGGGTAAATGCTTTGGTTTTATTATAGTTTCTCCATCTAAAACATTAATGGCTCTTTCTATTACATTCTCAAGTTCTCTTACATTTCCTGGCCAATTATATTTCTTTAGATATTCCAACGCATCATCTGATATTCCCTCTACTCTTATATTATTGCTCTTTGAAATCTTCTTTATTAAATATTTGGATATAATTTGTATATCATCCTTTCTTTCTCTCAACGGAGGAATTTTTATAGTAACAACATTTAATCTATAATATAAATCCAATCTAAATAATCCTTTTTCTATCATTTCTCTTAAATTTTTATTAGTTGCTGCAATAATTCTTACATCTACTTCTTCTGAATGGATAGAACCTATCTTTTCAATTTCTTTATCCTGTATAAATCTCAAAAGCTTAACCTGCATATTTAAAGGTAAATCTCCTATTTCATCCAAAAATATGGTTCCTCCATCTGCAGCTTTTATTTTTCCAATCTTTCCTCCCTTTCTTGCTCCTGTAAAGGATCCTTCTTCATATCCAAATAACTCTGATTCCAGAAGTTCATATGGTATTGCACCACAATTTACTTTTATAAAAGGGTATTTTACTCTATTGCTATTATTATGTATTGCTTGAGCAAATAGCTCTTTTCCAGTTCCTGATTCACCTAATATTAACACATTTGAATTAGATTTTGCTATTTTTCTTGTAAACTCTTTTAAATTTTTCATTGAATCACTTTGACCAATTATATCATTTAAAGTATATTTAGCTCTATTTGCTATATTAAATTCATTCTTGTATAGTTTCAATTCTTTCTCAATCTTACTAACCTTTTTATATAAGTATTTCAATTCATTTATATCTTTAAATAAAACCTTACCTACTGCACCTACTATTTCTCCATCTACAAATACTGGAATTCTGGTTGCTATCATATTTTTACCATTTATTTTCTGAATATCTTCATATTCAGCAACTCCAGTTTTTACTACAATATGCATTCTAGTATTTTCTATAACCTCTGTCACATGTTTTCCAATAGCATCTTCAACTTTTATTCCAAGATAATTTGCATAGGCTTGAGTGAATAATTTTATATATCCATTTTTATCAACATATACTATAGCATCATCTGTTGTATTCATAATAGTTTTAAGCAAAGCAAATTCCATATCATTTTCCATGTATCTGTTTAGCTTTTCAAAAAAGCCCTTTTTCTGAAATAAAATACATATACCTTCATTAGAATCATTACTTAACATACATCTTTCCATTAGAATAATTTCATTATAATTATTATTAATAGTATGAAACCTAAACTCCATATCTTTATTAGTAAAATCATTTATATGTAAGTCTGGAAATATATCATTTATTCTTTTGTTTAGAACATGTTTAGAATTTATATTTAATATTTTACAGCCTTCTTCATTTATAAACCTTATTACACTGTTTATGTCTAAAAACAGTATTCCTATTGGCAATAAGTTTGTAATATCACTTAAGTACATTTTATCTTTTGACACTATAATACACTCCTGTATAATATATTTTTTATATATTATACCTTTAATTTAATCACTAATAACTCAAAAAGTGAAAAAAGCTCTATTTGTTCATCCAAATAGAGCTTACTTATGTATCTGGCAGCGTCCTACTCTCCCAGGCGGTCTCCCGCCAAGTACCATCGGCGCTGAGAGGCTTAACTTCTGTGTTCGGTATGGGTACAGGTGTTTCCCTCTCGCCATTGCCACCAGATTCTCCTTATTCATTTTGCTTGTACGCAGTCTCGCAACACAAATCTATTTACTCGTTGCCCTCGTATAGATTTGGTGCTCGTTGCGTTTGACCTACATCAGTTCGCTTTCGCTCACTGTGTTAGGTCATAAACAGTAAATTATATTTCTGGTCAAGCCCTCGACTTATTAGTACCCTTTAGCTTAAAGCATTACTGCTCTTACACCTTGGGCCTATCTACCAGGTCGTCTTCCTGGAGTCTTACTCTCTTAAGAGATGGGAAATCTCATCTTGAGGGGGGCTTCGTGCTTAGATGCCTTCAGCACTTATCCCTTCCAGACATAGCTACTCAGCCGTGCCATTGGCATGACAACTGATTCACCAGCGGTCTGTCCATCCCGGTCCTCTCGTACTAAGGACAGCTCCTCTCAAATTTCCTACGCCCACGACGGATAGGGACCGAACTGTCTCACGACGTTCTGAACCCAGCTCGCGTGCCTCTTTAATGGGCGAACAGCCCAACCCTTG